>Ga0209611_10007926_pt1 | contig 16857 bp, 10 predicted proteins | sample S1TSphgellanicum_3_FD_187693 | JGI IMG/M metagenome (GOLD analysis project Ga0209611, IMG submission 187693) | Host-associated microbial communities from peat moss isolated from Minnesota, USA - S1T2_Fc - Sphagnum magellanicum MG (SPAdes) (version 2) | ecosystem: Host-associated > Plants > Peat...
TCCCACTTTGGGAGATGGAGTCCCGGTGGACTCCCGAAACTTCAGAGAGCGATTGCAGGGGTCAAACCTCAATGTCTTGTGGCGTTCTTTATATCATTGGAAAGCTCTTGAAGCGTAGATATCTAAAATGGGATCTCATTGCTCATTTGGACATATGAAACACAAGTTATGGCCAAAAGAAGGGTCGGGAGTCGAATTCCCGGGAGTTTGCCAGTTTTGACTCCCGACCATTAAAAGTCGGGAATCGACCCGAAATACTTGGCTATAGAGAACGTGCGATATACCGTTGGAAAGGTCTCGACAAGATCTACAACTTTGCTTCAGACTGCATTGCGATCTGAGGTCTGCTCGCAAAGTTATGGGGCTCCAAAGTCCCGGGAGTCCCATTTGGCGCGATTTCAGGACTCTCACTCGGGAGTCCCGGGAAAAATAGCCATTTGGATGTAGCCTCCGTGGAGAGCTGCAGAGTATACTATAAGGGGGAAGGTGGTGGCTTCCCCCAAGGTCCGGGCCGTGGTGAGTCTTGTGTGTCTGTGTTGCCCGTGGCTTGTCCTAGCACCAAAAGTGCTCCAACTAGACACTAACCACTTTGTGTGGTTCCATGCAGGCCCGTGTGAGTGAGTGAAGCTTGTCAACTCTTCCTAGTCTATCCCGGGACTTCTAGCACACCCCTCTCACCCCCCCTCTAGTGCTAAAAGTCGGGAGCGTGCTCCAAGTTCCAACTCCTTCCGCATTACCACATACTTGGACCCTCAAGTGGGTCCACTAGGAACTTGGGGGCGCGTCATGCTCCCATACTTGTACGTTTTGACTTTAAGAAACCATTTTGTCTTGATGTTGATTGGTCAACAAAAGGTGTTGGTGCCATCTTATATCAGAGGGAAGGCAAACTTGAGAAAGTAGGGGCTTATGCCAGCAAGAATTTGACTGTGGCACAAAGGAAATTCCACCCCATGGAAGGAGAGTGTTATGCATTGATCTGGGGCATCATGCATTTTAGGCAATATCTACACAAGAACCATTTCATTCTGAGAACAAATCACAAGCCGCTTGAATGGTTAACAACAATGTCAGATGTGCATGGCAGGAGAGGTAGGTGGATTGATATGTTGCATGATTTCAGTTTTAAGATATTGCATAGACTAGGACTAAAGCATGCAAATGTTGATGCTTGAAGTAGAAACCCAGTAGGGCAAGCCATAGATGATGATGATTTCAAGAAAGAAATCCAGGATATTGGGATAGTGCAAACTAACGTTCATGAAACAACGAAAAAAATATTCTCTGTTCAATATGGTAAAGATTCAGATTGGTTGGGTTTCAGAAGATAGGTAGGTAAACTGACAGAACACCACGAATCTTGTTTTGGCATCAACCACTGGCGTTGTTCAAAGGAACACCAACTATTCATGCTTGATGTTATAATAAAGATGAACCAGGATGAGGAGACTGACTCACTTATGGAGGAGGTAAAGGCAGCAAGGAGTGGAGCAGATCAGAATTTGAAAATTGCTGATGGTAAGCAAGAATTGAAAAGGAAGATACCAAGGTACTATGAAATGCAACAACAACTGGAGTTGGTGTTGGCTGTTCAAGAATTATCTAAATTTGGAAACCACGAGTTAGGTCATACAGAATCCGATGAAGAAAAAACATACGATATGGATGCAAGGAACGTTAACATCTAGAAGGACACCACATGTTTGGGGTTATTAAAGGAAGACAAGCTACTGGACACAGTGGACCTTGAGAGCAAAAGGGCCAAAAAGAGAATAACTAATTATTGCTAGAAAGAGTAGAGGCTCTACTTCAAGGGATTTTTGGTGCCCAAACCAAAGGAAAAAATGACATTTGTAATTCAAATGCATGAAAATTTGGGGCATTTTGGAAAACAAAGAACCTTGGCTGAAATTTACCGAAGGTACTTCTGGCATAGTTGAACAGAGGATGTCAAGATAGTTGTTAGAATGTGCCAGCAGTGCCAACTGGTGAGAAGCATGGGTAACATATGCTCCGAAGATGAAGAAATGAAAAACATCCTTGTTTATGAACTGTTTTATTGGGTTGCTTTAGATACTACAGGGCCACTACTTGAAACTAAGACAGGGAACAAATACATCCTTGTTGCTGTTGATCATTACTCAAAATGGTGCGAGGCAAAGGCTATGGTTGACCATGGTGCCAAGACGACAACAAAATTCTTGGAAGATGATGTTATTTGTAGGTATGGAGTCCCCAAGTTTGTGGTTACTAACAATGGTGGGGAATGGGGTGCAGAATTTGATGTTATGTGCAAGGATTACATTATCCAACATTAACACACTACACCCCAATGGCCTCAATGTAATGGGATGGTGGAACGTTTAAGCGAGACTATCAAACATAGCATTACCATATTTGCTGCAACACCGAAAAACATAGACTGTTGGGATGAGCATCTGGCCAAGATCATGTTTGGGTACAGATGCGGGATCCAAGCTAGTACCAAGTTATTCCCCCTTCATGATTTTGACTGGTCGCACACCACGTCTTAGGGCTGATAATTACCTACACACTTTGACTGCTGTGACTAATGATAATGTTGATGTTGAAGTTGTTACAGCATAGTTTCTATAGAAAGTGAGGCTTATAGCATAGTTTTTACAAAAAGTGAAGCTTACAGCAAGCATCCATGAAAATTTCTTGCTCAATGTGGAGCAAGCACAAAGGAAACAAAAGAAGACCTATGCTACCAGAAAAGGTAAGCAAACTTTTGAAGGTCTAGTTGCAAGAAAGACAATGGTTAAAATGAAGAAACCAGGAAAAAAGAAAGCTTTGACTATAAGCTAGGAAGGTCCATACCAATTCATTGGACATGTAGATGGGAAAGGAAACTTTGATTTTGAAGAAGGCAACAAAATATGCATCATCAAGGATGCTGATGGACATCAGTGGGAAAGATCTCACAGGGATCTTCAAATCTATCATGTTCAACAAGATTGAATGGAGCCGAGGGATTCAGCTTTTTAAGGTTACAGGGTGTCTTGGTGTTGATCTGTAACTACATGGCATTGGTCGATACCAATGACGGTGGGGCTATTATTGACAATGTGGTGGCAATCGTACTAACAGCCATAGTGGCCACTTGTATCTGGTCTGCCTGTGTCACAATTGTCATAGCTTTCCGCACCATCGCCTACATGGTATTAGCGTCCACGATGTTTAGAGCAATTTAGAAGATCAGTGAACCAGCACCCAACAGCAACTTCCGCACCCCCAGCAACTTGTGCGCCGCCAGCTCAAGGATCTCCAATGGTGTTCTTCCTGTCCACAAAGAGTAGTAAAAGCCCACACCACCATGCAATGTTTTTGGGTCGACTTTGTGTTGTAGCCACAGTGGCAATGATCCATAGAAAGACCTAATGGGCACATAGTAGCATTTCTTCAAGGTTTAAAGGTTTTTTTTGTTTTTTCCCCTTTCACAAGAGAAATTAACAAAGTCACCCTGTCTTTGGGCCTCCTTTCACCCCCTAACCGCTCTTTTAGTGGTATCTGTAAAGTAAGGAAATTTTAGTAATTTTGAATATGAAATGCTAAAACTCAATACAAAATGCTGAATCTCATCATTTAATGCATAATGTTCGAGAGGAATTAAAGCTGCACAGGTAGGAGCAGTGAAAGTCTATGTAATAGTGGAGGGGTTCACGAAAAAAGAAAGACAAGATGAAAATTTTATTAAATTTGAGTATGAAATGCTAAAACTAAGTACGAAATGTTGAATTTCATCATTTAATCCACAATGTTCAAGAGGAATTAAAGCTACACAAGTAGGAGCAATGAACGTCTATGTAGTAGTGTAGGGGCTCAGGAAAAAAGAAAGATAAGATGAAACTTAAGAAAACCATCAAAATTGATGGCTTCCTGAATTTCACCCCCCCATTGAATGTTGATGTACTTTTTTGTAGTTTTTCTTTTAATCTCACCTTGTGTATGACCAAACTCAGGGGATTACTGATGTCTTTTCCTGACTTTATGGATATCTCTAGTGTTTGGGATTTCTAGTGGATTTGGAGGGGTTTCACCTTTGAACCAACCTTCTTGTTACTAGGGAAATTTTTGCCAAAGTAAGAAATAAAAATAAAATGTCTGAAAATGCAATGGTTTTGGAGCACTAATTTTTTTGGGCAAATTTTCACCATCTTTTGGATAGTGGTTTTTTTTTTTTTTTTGTGGTGGATTTTCACCATGTGGTAACCAAGAAAAAAAGCTTAATGAATGGCCTTCAGGATTTTGAACTACAAGATAAACTGAAAGATTCACCATAATGTGACAGCATGGATGGGCAAAATAATCATTATGTTGATCTAATAGAGTCACCAAAATCCAATAAAAGATCAATGGCTGGAACCATCATAGGGAGACAAAAAGCGAAGGCCAAAGAAAGGCCAAAAGACACATAGCCCACAAGAACCAAAAAAAAAAGGGAGAGAACTAATCCCTCTCGTGGTAGAAAGCTATTTCACCCACGGCCCGTCTAATGTGGTTTGCATGCAAATTGTGAGATCTAATAGTAATGGTAGGTCTAGAACAAGCATCACCTATAAACACAATCTTCTTTTTTATAGCAAAGGTTAAAGCATGCTGAAAAGCAATACTAACATGCTAACTGAAAAATTGAATGCAAAAAAAACAAGGATAAATGACCTCCCAATTGTCTATCGTGGAAACGACGAACACATTTTCTAATGAAACGATCCACATCATGCCCAATTGTGTGGTGCACTTTCATGGCCATTGGAACAAAGTGGTGCCTCTCATGAAACCTTATATACTTGCGGAGTTTAGCAATGACACTAAGTTCCGCAATTGTACTTGTTGGTTGACTAATGACACTCAACGCCACATCTCTTACATTGGGTTAATAACTATCACATTGGTAACAAAAACCTAATCCTCTTAGATCAAGTAAAGATTGGTTCATAATGAAATTCCTAACTTAAGGGTGTACCATCATTCTCTCCATATAGTGTGCCCATTCTCTTGAACGAAGGCATACATGATGTTTTGGATGGTGTCATGTGTCCATTAACCTCCAAATGAGTAATGAACTAAATGCATGTTAGATGTGTCCAAGCTAGATGTGTCCAACTTGTGTTCACATTCACACATGAAAAGATTAGATGCTGAAGGCTGAATCAAATTTAAACAAACATGCAACATTGAGATGAAAATAAAATATGTGATGTGAAATGAACAAATAGATGGCCTAGCAACCAACCATAGCCCTACCCCCATACCCATATAAAAATGAATGTGGGTTTTGGATGCTGAGGAAATGGAATCATCTTCCAAGATAGACCTAAAGGATGTGTCATGGTGGATGTCCATCAAAGATGCATGTAAACCTAGAATGCCAATAATTGTTAAACTCTTTTTAAAAAACTGCATTCTTTTAGTTGTAGGAATAAGGCCATTTCACACAACACATAAGCATAACTAAAGCAGATGTGGGCCCACCTCAACCTAAGAAACATATTCTTCCAAAACAGGTTTATCGAAAATATAAAATTTAAAATACAAATATGAAACCATTATAGCTTAACTCCCTACAAAAACAAATGGGGCATAATCCTCCATAAAGAGAAAGCTTATACCACCAAAGGATATTAGTAATCAAACTCGACACCTTGCTAAAGGGCCTTGGAAAGACTCCCATGATCTTGGACCCATAATGTCCCCACATATTTGCATAACTCTCGTGTCGAAACCCGCCAAAAAAGACAAGAAGGAAAAAGAAGAGATATTGTCCGTGTGAAATAAAAAGGTCAATGAACTATACATGAAAACAAAATGCCCAAAGTGACCTAGGCGGCTCCCAAGAAAGAAGATCATTGATATGTGCCACATTTTAAGATAATGGTTCATCCAAAAAATGCGTGGCAAAATCTTGAAAACCCATTGGCACACCTAAAATGTGTAAGCCATCTTTGACCAAAGTGTAACCTTGAGGAATTTCTATGCTTGGAAAGATCTCTAATGGGTTCTAAAGCTTGCACTTTGACACCTTGAATTTAAGCTCAACTAGGGCTAATTGGGTCAAAAGGTGGTCAAAAGCACGAGTAATTTCATTCATAGACCTCATGATGTGGGTATCATTCGTTAGGGATGGAAAGATGTAACTAGAGGCCCACATGATGGTCTTTAAGAAAGTTCGATAATGGGTTAAACCAAATAAAGGACCTCCTAAGGGGTCACCCTGCCTCTTGTTGAAAGATGATTCAATAATGGTGACCCCTTCCACATGTTGCCCATGCTAGTAGTTAAAGGAAGAATGAACACCATAAAACAACCTAGTAAAAGGGACAATGTTCACCAAAAGCCCTTCGACATCACATAACTTTTTAAAAATAATACTTAGAAAAATGCTATTAAAAACGTTTTTGATGTTGACCTACATCATGACCCAATCAAGGTGTAGGTCGAGAAGGGTTCAAATGCCAAAAGGGATGGCCTCATAGCCTCCAAGGGTTGATACTCCAAACTAATGGGGGATAGATGTTCTTGAAATGGCCCTCGAAGTTGTAGGACAATGGAACGACTAATAAGTCGAAAAAACATTTCGCCTAGAACAATAGGATGAAGGCCACTAATGTCTTTTGGCATTGCTAACAATTTGTTAACCCCTAGCATCAGGATCACCGACCTAAAGATAACCCCACGAGTAACAATAGCAACCTGGAATAATTTCAAAAACCCAAAAATGGGTCCTCTGGTATAAAACATCCTGAAAAATGTTCATATACCATCCGAAAAAACCCACTTGAAAACAAATGGGGAGCAGTGACTAAACCTTGGGCAAGTAAAATCCTATCCAAAACAAAAATGTGCTCAGGCTAAAAGTAAAAAATAGGTGGAAGGACAAGGTCTAAACGAAGGGGGTGTAACTAGCGTAAGGCAACAACGATGTCCTCCAAAATAATAACTAGTGTCATGGGCTAAAGAATTTTGGTAGTGCGACTATACTTATCGGCTCTCCTTAAAGTTAAACATTGGTGAAAACAAGTGGTTGAAAGATCTTCCCATGAGTGGTAAAAATGGGGTGCACATGAGGCACATGAAGACTCCTCCTAAAAAGTGGACCAATTGTTTGCCATAAACCTTTTGAAGTGAACAAAAACCTCTTATTGACTTCGATGACCTCTTCAAATATAATACAAACAGTAACGGGGCAACATGAGGAAAAGGAACCATGTTAACTTGTTCGTTAGGTCTCGAACAATTTGGTTAAGGGGTAAGCAAAAAACCTATCTAATTTTGTCTTGGATGGCTTGAGGGATCATAAGAAACCAATGAAGGCACACGAAACAAGATTCAAACAACCCCAAAATGGAACTAGATTAAGCCTGAAACCAACCCCAAGAAGTCAGAGGATTAAAACCAAGGAAAAACACAAGAGGGGAAGACACTTGCAAATATAAAATAGCTTGGTTAACCTAGGAAATGAGGCTAGCAGGATGGTTAACACTCTTGACATGCCTGAAGAGGTTGCCTAAAGTGTAAAGGTTAGAACAATGAAAACAAGGGGTATCTCGAACTTACGAAGGATGCAAAGAAAGAATCATTCAAAAAAAGGCTACACCCAAAACCCCTAGGAAGTAAAAACCCAAGTAGCCTGACCCAAAAAATGGGGGGATGGGGGGAAGGAAGAAAAAAAAAAGATAAAACAAAACCAAACCCCAAAAAAGAAGGGGAATGAAAACTTTCCTAGAAAAAGGACTTTCTTGTTATTGTAAGAACTCGCCAACAATGGCAAGCCCAATTGTTGCAAAAGCACAATAACAAAGTCTATTTAAAAGAAGATCTTCAGAAGTTCCAAGTGTTGTAAAAGGGTTGTTAGAAAGGCTTGTCACACAGTCGCAATTGCCTCAACATTGCCAAGAACAAAAATTCTAATTCTCTTATGGCCTAGGAACTATTATTGTTACTCCTCCTCCCCAAGCTCCTTCTCCTTACTAATGCACATTGTGACCAAACGGCAAAACTCAACAACGCCATGGTGGTTGTTGTTGTCGTCCAACATCCATCACTATCACCTTCAAACCTCCATGTTGATCTAATCACGTGCCACTCACACTAACCCCCTTCATTGGATGCTTGAAATATGATTTGCAAGGGGCCTTCATTGTTACTTTGTTCCTTTGAATCTTTTTATTCCCCGAATCTAGTTCCCATCATTGGCATTAATGAAAGTTCAAAAGCAAGGTTTGCCATTAGTACCAATCTAAGATTTTAAAGGTTTGGTATTATAATAGGATGAGATTTTGTTTTTGTGTCTTGATAGGTTTTGTTTTGAATATTCAAATTAAGCAAGTTGCAATAATGACAAATGCAACAAAGGAATTTTAATAGTGAGAGGTAACTATTAAAAAATATGTGGTATCACTATAATGAATTTTTAGTAAGCTTAGTGGTTTAGAGTAGTGGTTGGTCCTTAGTGGGATAAAAAAACCATTGAATAGGCGATTAGATGTTTAGTTCAAAAAACATTTGTGTGGTTTTTTATAGTGCCTAGGCAACATGTGTATAATTAGTCATTTCATGCGGTGGTCATTAAGGTGACTAAATAAACTTTAATTGATTGGTCAAACATAATTTTGATTAGTCGATGCAATGTGGCATTTAGACATTAGCCACCCAAGCTAGGCCATATGGCATTTAAACATTGGCCACCTTAATTACTCCACGTGACATTTAAACATTGGTCACCCAAGTTAGGCCATGTGGCATTTAAATATTGACCATTTAAGTTAAGCGACATGGCATTTAATCATTAGCCATTTAGGTTATGCCACGTGCCTAACTAGGCCTAGGTCTAGGTGCTTAAAGTAGGTTTAGGCAACCTAAGATTACCCTAAGAACCTATAGTATGTCATTTTTTAGGTTGTACCTAAGGCTAAGCAACTATATTAAACATAGATATAGGCCGCTTAAATAGGTAGGAATAAGTAGTTAGTTAGTTAGGTAGGTAGGTAGGTAGGTAAGTAGGTTCCTTTTTATTTTTTAATGACAAACCTTTTTTATTGACTCGGTAATATTTACATTTTGAGTATATTTAATGCATGTATTTTGTGTAGATTATATTTTTTCATTTAATTATATAGTTTACAAAATTCAACTTGTTGAGAAAAGATATGGGATAAATTTACAACATTATTTCACATCATCTTTTTTCTCGTATAAAAATACTCAATTTTTACCATTATTATCTTTTTCATACTTTGTCCAAGTGAAAATAAATAAATTTCATTTTAAAGATTTCTCCAAGATCTACACATCTATAAAAAATTTCAAACAAAAATATCAAGTAATTGGACCAAAAATGCATTTGAATCTTCACCATTTCTGACGCACCCCCAAGTTCGTTAATAGATTTAATTACGAATCCAGGATGAAAACATCGGAAGGATGACGATATGTTCATTGGCTTGAAGCACTTCGAGGGTAGAGGGGCATGCTGAAGCTACGAGATGGGGACTAAAAAGAGTGACAAGTGAGTCAAGTATTCACATGGACCCGCACAAATTAAACAACAAGTTGGCTAATGCATAATTGGAACACTTTTGGTGCATGGATGAACCACAGGTAAACATGGACTCACAAGACTCCCCACGGCCTGGACTTGGGGGAAGCTATCACCTTCCCCCTTATAGTATTCTTTGTGCTTGGCCACAGGGCCAGCATTTAAATGTCATTTTGTTAAACTTGGGAGTCCTAAAATTCTCGAAATTGGGACTTTCGCAACTTTGGAAGCCCATAACTTTGTGTGCAGACCTCCGATTAGGGTGAGGTCTCAAGAAAAGTTGTAGCCTTCGTTGAGAGATTTCCAATGGTATATGGCACATCACCTTCACGCAAAGAAATCAGGGTGATTCACGACTTTTAGTGGTCTTTCTTTTGGCCATAACTTATGTTTTAAGTACCCAAATGGATCATGCGAGCCCATTTTGAACATCTACGTTTCAAGAGCTTTCAAATGGTATAAATAACTATTTTATTCAATGGGTTTTGACCCTTGCAATTGCCTTCTAAAGATTTGTAGGTCCATCAGAAGTTCAACATGAGTCCATTGAGACTCTAACTCCCAAAGTGGGAGCCCAATTGGGAGTGTGTGGGTTCATTCCCTCACACTTTCCTACACTCCCAGGACAAATGAAATGTGGCCCCTAGGCTTCATTCCTGGATCGCACCTTTGTAAGCCCTTGCTTTGGTCGTGAGCCCAAAATTAGGGTTGCGACAATTTCATACATTTGAACAACAATGATATTTTGAAGATTTTTTTTTTTTTCATCAAAAGATTTGTAAATAAACATATTTGAAATCAACATGGTTTTTTGGTATATTACATATCTAACATTTTCCCACCTTTTAAAAATATAATGAGATAATGAAAATTGTGTAAATGTTGTGTTATATTTATTTTTAATTATAAAAAAAATTTAAAATATTAAATATAATATAATTAAAAATTTTAAAAATTTTAAAAAAATTTATTTACATTATTAAAATGTCATAATTATTAATTTATACACATATCTTTTTAATCTCAAAATTTTTATCAAATTCTGTTGTGAGTCGTGAACTTAAATTTTATTTTTAATGTTGTTTTCAGTTCATTTAGTCTGATTTAATATAAATTATTAAAAAATTCCAAGTTGTATGACCAAATATTTTGATAAATGATTAAAAAATAAATTTTATATTCGTTGCTACCCATCACATGGAAACATGAAAAATAATACCATTTTGGGGCATGTGGATTTCTTTTGAATTTTTTTGAATATCATTAATAGGAATGTATTTTCATTATTTAATGCCAAAAATTTCAAAACAAATATTTATTTAAATAAACATTTGAGCAAGAGTCCCAACTTGAATATTCTAATTATATACTAAACATCAATTTTTATTTAATTTTATGGTTTCAAAAACTTTAGCAATTTGTTTTCCATTTTTTGAGAATTTTTTAAAATATGAAATTTTATCCCCCAAATTTGTTTTTAGCCACTATCTAGAAATTCACAATAAATAATTAATGACTCCAAAGCAAAAGTTCTAAAAATTATAAGGTATTAATTATTTATTTGGTCAATCATTATATGTTTGATCATTTACAAGCTTATAATATGCTTAATAGGTAAATATGTATGTCTACCTTTTAATTCTTTTTCCTTATAATTCACAAGTTTTTATGCTTCAAATTGTATATTATTAACTATTATATGAAGTTCATGATGAAAAGTTTTTAGTCACATAAATTTGATCTAGCCACTCAGTAACATAAAAAGGAATATGAAACAAATATAGGAAGAAGTATACCTAGGTTAAATTAAATATACTTAAGTCATGTTTCATTAACTTAACATAGGTATGACCTAGTTAAATATATTAAGTTATACTTAGGCTAAGGTAATCATTGTATACTTCAATTGGGTAAAATATGATATATACTTAAAATATGTCTATTGTAACCTATGACTAGGTTAGGTATATCATAATTTATACATAGGTTGAACATATCATAACCTATGTACCAAGGCTAGGTATTAATATATGATTTCTTATGTACCTATCTAGGTATATAATGATGTATACTTACATTAAGGTAGGCTAGGCCTATTTAATTACATGTAGCTAGCTTAGGTATATCTTAGGTTTATACATATTTAGAGTATATGTATTTAATTTATATGTACATAGCTTCTACATATTTACTCTATACATACCTAGCCTTACATATAAGCTACATTATCTAAATATTTTATCTTACTTTGGCTATGCCCTACATCAAAACTTGACATTTATGATTAAGACAAATATGATTAATGACCCTTTTCTAATCATATAGTTATGTATGCCATGTTTTTGTGCCTAGTCTTATTCTTGTAACCATGGATATAACTACATGAGTCTTCATGGATAGAAATATATTCTTTCAAAACTTGCCACAATTGCTTTCAATATGAAACTTAGTGTTGAAGAGCTTTCACATTCATAGTTTGAATATCGCCACCTTTGGATAAATATACTTAGGGATGCTCACCACTTGAGTAACATCACAAATTGAAAACAAAAACACACACACACACACACACAATTTTGAAAGGTTATAATCTCCAAAAATTAGACAAAAATAATAAAAGATGCTAGATTTCCTTACATAGTTTTCAATATGTAACCACAAATATAAAAGGTTGATTAAAGATTTGCACTTCATATCTTGTTAATAGTGAAATTTGACTAAATCTTCCTACAGATGATCACCATTTTTTCCACATCTTCATGTGAACAATTGGCACTTAAGCTAGATTACAAAATCCCTTCAAAAACACTGGTTTGAACCAGTGTTGGGAGAGTACCCTTTTTGCACCTATGTACCTTGCCAGCAAACCCAAATAAGGCTATATTAACATATCGTACACTGGGTAGTCAAATATTCTCTTACACTAATATATATTGAAGGCAAAACAATATTAAGATTATAACATTATTATGCCTTGTTTTGGGTTTTACCCTAGGGTTTAATTTCAGCAGGGTACCCTTTTTCACATGGTAACTTTGTGAAATTAAGTGGTAAAAGAGAGAAGGTATGGTTCCCATTCCCTTCTAACATCACTAAAAATTCTCTCTCGAGCTCTACACAATATATCCTTTCCCTCATGCTAAGCTTGTGAAATCTAACTTGGGCAAAAAGGTAATTTTGCCCTTTCCTTCAAATATTAGTGCGGAATCTCTTTTCACCTTAATATCTACCCTTCATGACTATTTGACATATACATGAAGTAAAATCATACAACCTTTACTTTCATGATATATTCAGCATGAAATATCTTTATCGTGAGGGTAATTTTCTTTTAAAGAATAATATTGTGCTCGAGTTAAAGCACAATCAAGTATAAAAAAAAAGTTGTTGTCCATTATCATGTTGGTAATTGACATTTTTGAATGGCTTAAATGATGGTTGAAATCAAAACCAAACACATTCAAGCAAGAAATACATTTTGGACCATAACATGTTGGGTTGTAGCGAGATAGAGGAGGATTGCTTATTATGATAGTCACGCTAAGTAAACACATTGTTTAGGTAAACATGAATGAAACACTTATATGAACCTAGTCCAAAACCTTATGTTCGGAGTTTTTCAGGCTTCTGATTAGCCCTCCCCTCATCTCTCTCCATGCATAACCTCTCCCTCTTTCTCCCTGTTTTTTCCTTATCTTTTTGCATGCATCATCTGGACAGAGAATGGTTATGGACTTTCGTCCATGGAGAGGAGGGTTATATGTTTTTTATGCTCGTCTACAAGAACATTATAAAACATTTCATCCACCCACCAGATTTTTGTGGCAAAATTTTCACAGAACAAAAGAGAAAAACTTGGAGAATTCACAAGTTTCCTCAGTGTAGATTGTGTGTTTTCAGCGTACCACTTCTGTGAAAGCAAAAAATATTGAGGGACAAAAAAAAACCAACAAAACTACTTGGGTTGCCTCTCAAAATGCATGTTTAAGTTTAGATAAATATATTTTTAGGCAGCCTTTTCATTAGTTGAAGCTTTACAACTTCTGTTCATAACATATTAAATGTTACCACGGAATGGATCAATGTTCATTCAAAATTGAATGATCATCCAAAACAGTCTGAAATTTAACATACTAAAGGAACTTGTTTTTAACAAGGAGCATAATCATCTTGAAGGGCTCACAAGCCACAAAACCCAAAACCAAGCCAAAAGCCTTAAATTGAAGGGTTGAAGGTTAACACATAAATCTAGAAGGAAGATGGCTTTTCAAGTGTAAAGAATCTTGGAGAAATTTCTTTGCTCTATCTCTCATCCCATGCCTATGAACAATGACATTGACTTGCATGCCCCACTAACATTCACTTATTCAGACAATTGAAATGTGGGTAAAAGTAGTGGATCCCTTACCTTCTAGACAAAAAGAAGATTCCCTAAATCTTAGAAAACTTCCAGCCACTTAAGGCATATCCATCCGCTGTAGCTACCCCTCTTGCCAAGGCTATTGCAAATCCACAAGAAGATTTAGTGAAATTTGGCTACAAGATAAATTTTTGAAAATAAAATTTCTCAAATACTCTTCTATATTTTTGGCTACATACTTGAACCATGTATAGAAATCTGGCAATGTTTCTTAAATTTTTTGGTCAAGCTCTGGCTATTGAAAATCTAAAACAACTTGAATTTAGCACTTTTAATATATAATAACATTTTTTGGCCATAGCTAGTGCGCAAAAAAAATACTACTGCAAAGAGAAAATTTTAAAAATTAAAAAAAAAGAAGTCAAGATACGCTTATCACATTAAACACTAGATAATCATCCAAGATTAAAACATTAGTTGTAATCAATAAGGCATTTTTTTTACATATTTTTTCTAATCAATCAAACATAAGTTGGGAACTTTATATGGGTGGTGAAACATGAGAACACACATTAAAAAAATGCATGGTCATCCAAAATACTTAAAGCAAGAAGCTCATTAAGTAATGGTTCTGCTCAGATTACAAGACAAGTTGAAACTTGAAACAAGACCTTGAGATCAGATGAAACCACAGAACATGGTCAAAATGAGCTCTTAAGATTAAGAGTGAAATTGCTGATTCAGCAACACATAGTTGTGGGGGACAGGTTGGGGGACCTGGAAAAGGAGCGTTTTTTTTTGGGGGGGTGTTTTGGAGGTGTGGGATGGGGAATTTATTATTTCAATATTATCATGTAGAGAAAGTGGCAATGATCAATAAGAAGATTTAGCCAAATTTGGCTACAAGCTAGAATGTGAAAGTAAAAAACTTGTTAAACATCTTTCTTTATCTTTGGCTACTTGCTTGAACTATGTATAGAAACCTAGTGATTTTTCTTAAATTTTGCTGAAAATATGGGTACTGAAAATCTAAAAAAACTTGATTTCAGCACCACTTTTTATTTTTAATATAACTTTTTTGGCTACCCAGCAGAAAAAAGAAAAAAGAAAAAAAGGGTTGCCCATCAGCGGAAAACAAAATACAGAGGGAGGACGACTCGTTTCTAAGAACAAAACGCCCGCAAGAGCAGGCATTACGTTTACCGAAACAACCCAAGGGTGAACGAAACGTGCGCCTAAATAGGTATGGTGTTCTTAGGAAGGGCTATTAGTCCGGGGCAGATTGGGCGGTAAACAACCCAAGGGTGAACGAAACGTGCGCCTAAATAGGTATCGTGTTCTTAGGAAGGGCTATTAGTCCGGGCGAGATTGGGAGCAGGTGGTTAGCCGGCCGACCCCACTAGTAGTGCCGATAATCCCATCAATTGCAAATGAATAATCGGTAAGTATCAAACGGCCTCAGCGTTGAGAGGGGAGACGCTGAGGATCCAACGACCGCAAACTGTGCACACGCTCTCATCCTTGCACGCGCTCGCTGGGAGGTGCGAACGGTTCTCCCTGAAACCTTGGAACGTCGCGGTGCTCCCGACAAGTCGGGAGGAGGAGGAGGAGGAGGACGACGACGACGACTCTTGATTGATCAAGATGCCAACTTCACTATTATAGAATGCTACACTATAAAGATCGATCTTTCTTGGGACCCTCACGAATTATAGCACTTGAATCCTGAGCTTTGATATCTCATGAAGCAGGTCCATCAGCTATACTCGGGTGATTGCACTCGGAACATACATACTTCCACACAAGGTTCCTGTAGGAATTCGAGTAGTATGGCTAAATCCTGAAGTGTACTGTCGGCTTCCCACTGCCTGCTTTCAGGGGAATGGCATCAGGCAACGCATCAACAAGTGTTGTGTTGTTAGTTGAACTTATAAGGAACCATTGGTTCCAGCAGAATCAAAGAACTATAGATCCTGGTTTTTTTTAAAACCTTAAAGAACTGATGGTTTTCAAGAAAAGAACAATCAATTAACTGGTGGTTGGATTATGGCTGTTTTTCTTCTTTTTTTTTTCCCAAAAGAATTTGAGAACAATGTTTATATACCAGAACCAGGACTTCAATTTTTTGAGAACCGAGTTTTCAATGAATCCTCAAAAACTGCCCTGATAACTGCTGGGTGTGTCTGTTCATGTTTCTAATGCTAAATCAACAAGCTGTGTTGTGTTTTCCAAAGCTGGTTCCAAAATTCAGGTTAGGATTTTACCTGGCACAAACCACCCAAGTTCACTGGTTTCAAGTTTCAAGTAGGCATATATGATTTGATATGGTTCTGTTGCCAATCAATATAATCTGGAAAAAATAAATTGTTCCATCTCCGGTGCTGATCAATTTTGGTGATTTTGATGTCTTCAGGAGCTGTGACCAACCTCCGGGGCCATGCAGAAAAAGAAGCATCTGCCATATTGTTTTGGGAGCACATTATAGCAGTTTTTTAGCTCGCATTCTGGCTCATTTTATATATTAGAATTCTCTTTTAGCATCTGAGTATGGTCAATATTTTAGGCTGTTATATGGAGTCCCTTTTAACTTGGTGAGGGTAAGAAAATTTGCAATATCATGTAGGTTATTGATTTAGCCCAATACACTAACCGAGTATAATATATTCTTGGCATTATAACAAAATGCATCTTTGTTCGTTTAAGTGCTTTAACTGGATTTTGAGTGAATTCATTGATCTCACTTACTAAGACTAAGTGAAGATTCAAGGAACTTAATAAAACTTGGTGAGAAGGATTCCATAAATTCACTAGTCCACTAAATGAGGACTAATGAACTACACTTGATTTATACTATGTTTTGATGTTTTTAAATATACTAGTGTGAACCTAGTGCATAATGCACCCGTCAAGTAATAACTGTCACAGAAAACAAAACCCA
>Ga0209611_10007928_pt1 | contig 16855 bp, 15 predicted proteins | sample S1TSphgellanicum_3_FD_187693 | JGI IMG/M metagenome (GOLD analysis project Ga0209611, IMG submission 187693) | Host-associated microbial communities from peat moss isolated from Minnesota, USA - S1T2_Fc - Sphagnum magellanicum MG (SPAdes) (version 2) | ecosystem: Host-associated > Plants > Peat...
ACGTCCGTCGCAGGTAGGACGCGAGCTTGCCGTACGTGCTACGTCCGTCGCAGGTAGGACGCGAGCTTGCCGTACGTGCTACGTCCGTCGCAGGTAGGACGCGAGCTTGCTGTGCGTGCGCGCGGCCTCTTCGTCCGACAGCACGCCGGCCTTCGCCAGTGCGGCGGCGTGGTCGCGGATCAGTTGCTCGAAGTCCTGCGCCGGCAACGGCCGGCTGAAATAATAGCCTTGATATTCGTCGCAGCCGGCCGAGACCAGGAACTCCAATTGCGCCTGCGTCTCGACGCCTTCCGCCACGACTTTGAGACTCAAGCTGTGCGCCAGCGAAATGATGGCGCGGACGATCGAGGCATCCTCCGGCCGGCTCAGGATTTCGTCGATGAACACGCGGTCGATCTTCAATTTATCGATCGGAAAGCGCCGCAGATAGCTCATGCTCGAGTACCCGGTCCCGAAATCGTCCACCGAGACCAGCACTCCCATCTCGCTCAGCCGCTCGAGAACGGCGATCGATTTCTCGGGGTCGCTCATGACCACGCCCTCCGTGAGCTCGACCTCCAGGTAACGGGCGTCGAGCTCCGCATCGTGCAGCGCGCGGCGGATGCCTTCGACCAGCGCGCCGTCGCGAAACTGCGATGCCGACAGGTTCACCGACACCCGCAGCGGAGGAAGTCCGGCGAGCTGCCACGCCCGCGCCTGCCGGCAGGCCGCCCGCATCGCCCAGGCGCCGATTGCCCCGATCAGGCCGCAGTCCTCCGCCAGGGGCACGAACTCCCCGGGTGAGATCACGCCGCGCGTGGGGTGCAGCCAGCGGATCAGCGCCTCGGCGCTGCGCACCTCGCCGGTCCACGCATCCACCTTGGGCTGGTAGTAAAGCTCGAATTGACTGAGCTTCACCGCGGTGTGCAATTCGCTTTCCAGCTGCACACTGTGTTCGGTACCGATATCCATTCCCGGCGCATAGCGCCGAAAGGCGCCGCGGCCGTGCTGCTTGGCCGCGTACATCGCGGCATCGGCGCGTGCCAGCAGCATCTGTGCGGACAAACCGTCATCCGGGTAGACGGCGATGCCGATGCTCGGCGTGGTGTGGATGTCGATGGCCGCAATGCGCACCGGCGCGCGCAGCGCGTCCATGACCCGGGCCGCGAGTTCGGCGGCATCCGCCGCGGTGGCGATCGGCGTGGCGAGCAGCACGAACTCATCACCGCCGACGCGGGCCACCGTGTCGGTGGCGCGCAGCACGGTGGCCAGCCGCCGCGCCACCTCTTGCAGCAATTCATCGCCCGCGCGGTGCCCCAACGAGTCGTTGATGAGCTTGAAACGGTCCAGGTCGCATACCAACAGCGCGAACGGGCGCACCTCGCGGGCGGCGTGCGCGATGGCCTGCTGCAGGCGGTCATCCAGCAAGACTCGATTCGGCAGCCCCGTCAACGCGTCGTGAGTCGCGAGATGACGCAATTGCTGATTCGCCGCTTCCAATCCCAGCGTGCGTGTGGTGATTTCCTCTTCCAGCTGCTCCACCTGCTCGCGGACCAGTCTGTCGTTCTGCCATTTGCGGCACAGCGCCGTGGCACACTGCAATATCTCGATCGGCTCGGCGGGTTTGCGCAGTACCAGCAGTTTGTCGGAGTGACCCAGACGGTCCACGACTTCCGTCCAGTCGTAGTCGGAATGGGCCGAACAGATCACCGCTTGAACGTCGGGGTCGGTTGCCCACAGCCGCAGGGTGGTCTCGAGTCCGTCCCATCCCGGCGACATGTGCATATCGATGAATGCCAGGGCATAAGGCCTTCCCTGGGCGAGCGCCCATCGCACCATGTCGATGCCTTCCTCGCCACGATGTGCCGAGTCGATCTCAAAATCGGGACGCACCGCAGCCCGGCCGCGCCCGCGCTCACCCGTCAAAACGGCGCGAAACGCTGAATGGACGGCCGGTTGGTCATCGATGATCAAAATACGCTGACGGTGCGCGGCCTCCTGAGCCTGCGAATACCGCAGAGTGTGCAAATCGAGCATGAGCGTCTCCGCGCCGACACCAGGGTATCGGCACGGGAGGCGAAATTTTTAGCCCCGCAACATCCTGGCAGCCTGTGCGGTCTGCAGTCTGCGAACGGGAATTGTGTCGCAAATCTGCGTTTCCGCTCAGAATCCCCGCGCGGCCTCCGGGTCCCTTGGAAGCAGCCGGCTTCGAACGGGCGAAGACGCGTTTCCTGTGAAACTGGTCCTACGCGGCGCTAAAAAAATACCAGCCGTTTCATCTGACGGGTGCCGCTCGCTGCATGCGGGGTTCCGCGGCAATTTCCTGTGGATAAGTCGGTTGCGTCGCAGCAATCAACCCAGGAAATCGCAAAAACGATCGACGTGCGCCGCCAAGTCGAGCGTGTGTTGGCGGGTGAGCCGTTCGGCGAGCTCCGTATCGCGCCGTTCCAACGCTTCGATGATCTTCAAGTGATCGACGATGGAGCGCGCCGCCCGGTCGCTCTGCGTAATGGTTGCGCGGCGGATGGCCCGCACGTGGATCAGAAGATTGCGCGTCGCTTCGACCAGCGCCTGGGATCCGCCGAGCGCGATGACCGCGGTGTGGAAGGCGATGTTCGCGTCGGAGTACTCGCTTAAGTGTTCGCTCGGCGGCGAGTTCTGGAACTCGTCGAACAAATGCCTGAGTGCCGCAATGTCCGCATCGCTGGCGTGCAGCGTCGCGAGCCGCGCAGCCATGGACTCGAGCGCGGCCCACATCTGGATCATCTCGATCATCTCGCGCTTCGATTTGCGGATGATGTAAATGCCCCGGCGCGGTATGGTGCGGATGAACCCCTCTTGCTCCAGCAACGACAACGCCTCGCGGATCGGCGTGCGGCTCACCCCGAGCGCCGTCGTCAGCTGCCGTTCGTCGAGCCTGAGTTCCTGATTTGGATCATAGATGTCCGTGTCGGCGATGGCGTTCTTCAGCAGCGCGTACGCCTGATCGCGCAGACTCGTCGAGTTCAACGGTGCCAGCGCCAGCGGCGCCGCGGACGAAGTGCGCTGCACCAGTGTTGCGATCGTGTTCATTAGGCTTCCCGCCTCAGCAATCCGGCAATATTAAGGGTCCGAGTGCATCATTGACACCTCGAAACACATTGATATATGGTATACCACCAAAACCGCTCGTCGGCATGCTGTCCTGCATAGTCCGAACTGCCCGGAAAGCGCCGATGGGTGGGATAATGAATGCGTGTGGGATAACGAATGCCCGGACGGGTCGAGCGTATGCCCGCGCGGATAACGAATGCCCGAGGGGTCGAGTGAATGCCCGCGCCATACCCGCGCTGGGTAAATCTGGGGTTCTATGAGCAAGGCACTGGACGGGGTCCGCATTCTCGATTTCACGCACGTGCAATCCGGGCCCACCTGCACGCAGCTTTTGGCGTGGTTCGGTGCGGACGTCATCAAGGTGGAAAAGGCCGGCTCCGGGGATATCACGCGCGAGCAGCTGCGCGATATTCCGGACGTGGACAGCCTGTACTTCACCATGCTGAACCACAACAAGCGCTCGTTGACGCTCGACACCAAGAGTCAGGGCGGCAAGGAAGTGCTCGAGAGACTGGTGAAGCGGTGCGACGTGCTGGTCGAGAATTTCGCGCCGGGCGCGCTCGACCGCATGGGCTTCACCTGGGAGCGCATTCAGGAGCTCAATCCGCGCATGATCGTCGCCTCGGTCAAGGGCTTCGGCCCGGGTCCGTATGAGGACTGCAAGGTGTACGAGAACGTCGCGCAGTGCGCCGGCGGCGCCGCCTCGACCACGGGCTTCGACGACGGCCCACCGCTCGTGACCGGCGCGCAGATCGGCGATAGCGGCACCGGCCTGCATTTGGCGCTCGGCATCGTGGCCGCGCTCTACCAGCGCAATACCACCGGCCGCGGACAAAGGGTCCTCGCGGCGATGCAGGACGGCGTGCTCAATTTGTGCCGCGTCAAGCTGCGCGACCAACAGCGTCTGGATCGAACGCAGGTGATGAAGGAATATCCGCAATACCCCAACGGCAAGTTCGGCAAGGCCGTGCCGCGGGCCGCCAACGCCTCGGGCGGCGGTCAGCCCGGGACCATCGTCAAATGCAAGGGTTGGGAGACTGATCCGAACGCGTATCTATATTTCATCGCGCAGGCGCCCGTGTGGAAAGCCATCTGCAAAGTGATCGGCAAGGAAGACTGGATGACCGATCCGGACTTCGCCACGCCGGAAGCGCGCCTGCCGCGGCTTGCGACGGTGTTCTCCGCGGTGGAGGCGTGGACCGTCGGCAGGACCAAGTTCGAAGCCATGGATCTGCTCAACGAGCACGACATTCCCTGCGGCCCCATTCTGTCGATGGCGGAGTTGGCCGAAGAGCCTTCATTGCGCAAGACCGGCACCGTCGTCGAGGTGGATCACCCGCGGCGCGGCAAGTACCTGACCGTCGGCAATCCAGTGAAAATGAGCGACAGTCCGACCGTGGTCACGCGCTCGCCGTTGCTGGGCGAACACACCGATGAGGTCCTGGCGGAACTCGGCTATGCCGCAACGGAGATCGCGGCCTTGCGATCGAAAAAAGTCGTCTGAGCGCAGCGCTCCGGTAAGATTGACCAGGAAATTTGCTGTCGTGAGATACAAAGGCGCTATTCGTTGAAAATTGCAATCATCGGCGCGGGTGCGATCGGCGGCTACGTCGGCACGCGTCTCGCGTTGGCCGGCGAAGACGTGACGTTCATCGCGCGCGGCGCGAATCTTGCGGCGCTGCGCAAGGACGGCATCCGGCTGATCGCGGCCGACGGTGAGCACGCGGTGCGGCAGGTCAAGGCGACCGACGACTACGCCGCCGCCGGCCCGCAGGATGTCGTGATCCTCGCGATGAAGGCGCATCAAGTGGAATCGGTGACGGCCGACGTACCCAAATTGTTCGGCCCCGATACCGTGGTCGTGCCGATGCAAAACGGAATTCCCTATTGGTATTTTCATGGCTATCCCGGGGAATTCGCGGGCAGACGGGTGCAGAGCGTCGACCCCGGCGGCTTGATCAGCGAGCGCATCCCCGCCGAACGGGTCATCGGCTGCGTGGTGTACCCGGCCGCCGAACTCGTCGCTCCCGGCGTCATAAGGCACGTGGAAGGCAACCGTTTTCCGGTCGGCGAACCCGACGGCTCGTCGAGTGCGCGCGTCGCCCGTGTGTCGCAGTGCTTCATCGGAGGCGGTTTGCAGGCGCCGATCTTGAGCGACATCCGCTCCGAGATCTGGTTGAAGCTGTGGGGCAATCTCAGTTTCAATCCGATCAGCGCACTGTCGCGCGCGACGCTTGCCGGCATTTGCCAGTACCCGCCGAGCCGTGCGGTCGCCGCCGCGATGATGATCGAGGCACAGACCGTGGCCAACAAGCTCGGCGTCACTTTCCGCGTCCCGCTCGAAAAGCGCATCAACGGCGCCGAGCGGGTCGGTCATCACAAGACATCGATGCTTCAGGACGTCGAAGCCTCGCGCACGCTCGAGACCGACGCGTTGCTGGGTTCGGTGGTCGAGCTGGCGCGGTTGACCGGCACGGACACCCCGCATATGGATACCGTGTACGCGCTCACCAAGCTGCTGGGCAAGACGCTGGAAGAAGGCAAGTCGGCGGCCGACGCGGGTGTGGCGGCCCCTGCGGGCGTGGCGGCCCATGCCGGTGCGCCGAGTCACGCGAAGGCGTAGCAACCATGAACGTTCACGAATATCAAGGCAAGGAAATTCTGCGTAAGTTCGGCGTGGAAACGCCGCGCGGCATTGCGTGCTTTTCGGTGGCGGATGCGGATCGCGCCGCGCGCGAGCTCGGCGGCAAGGTCTGGGTGGTGAAGGCGCAGATCCATGCCGGCGGGCGCGGCAAGGGCGGCGGCGTCAAGGTGGCGAAGTCGTTGCAGGAGGTGCATGACCACGCCTCGGCGATACTCGGCATGACGCTGGTGACCCATCAAACCGGTCCCGAGGGCCGTCTGGTGAAGCGTCTGCTGGTCGAGGAGGGCGCCGACATCGCGAAGGAGCTGTACGTCGGCATGGTGGTCGACCGCGCCACGCAGCGGGTGACGTTGATGGCGAGCTCCGAGGGCGGCATGGAAATCGAGGAGGTGGCCGCTCACAGTCCCGAGAAGATTCACAAAGTGGCCATCGATCCCGTCGCGGGGCTGACCGACGCACAGGCGGACGACATCGCGCGCAAGATCGGCGTACCCGAGGCCAGTGCGGCGCCGGCGCGGAATTTCATGCATGGGTTGTACCGGGCTTTCTTCGAATGTGATGCATCGCTCGCCGAGATCAATCCTCTGATCATCACCCGCAGCGGCGGCGTGCTGGCGCTCGACGCCAAGCTCAACTTCGATTCCAACGCGCTGTTCCGGCATCCCGAGATCGTCGCGCTGCGCGACCTGGACGAGGAAGATCCGGCCGAGGTGGAGGCATCCAAGTACGACCTGTCGTACATTTCGCTCAACGGCAACATCGGCTGTCTGGTGAACGGCGCCGGGCTCGCGATGGCGACCATGGACGTCATCAAGCTGTTCGGCGCCGAGCCCGCGAATTTTCTGGACGTCGGCGGCGGTGCGACGGCGCAAAAAGTCACCGAGGCGTTCAAGCTCATGCTGCAGAATCCCGCGGTCAAGGGCATTCTGGTGAATATTTTCGGCGGCATCATGCGCTGCGACACGATTGCCGAGGGCGTGATCGCCGCCGCGCGGGAGGTACGGCTCGGCGTGCCCCTGGTGGTGCGCATGAAGGGCACGAACGAGGAACTGGGCCGGCAAAAGCTGCGCGAGTCGGGGCTGCCGATCATTTCCGCCGACAACATGGCGGATGCGGCGCAGAAGATCGTGGCCGCCGTGGCCGGTCGATAGGGAAGCTGCAATGAGCATTTTGATCGACCGGAAGACCCTGGTGATGACGCAGGGGATCACCGGCAAGACCGGGGCATTCCACACGCGCTTGTGCCGCGACTACGCCTACGGCAAGGAGTGTTTCGTCGCCGGCGTGAATCCCAACAAGGCCGGCGAGAGCTTCGACGGCATTCCCATTTTCGCCAGCGCGCGGGAGGCCAAGGAGCAGACCGGCGCCACGGTCTCGGTGATCTACGTGCCGCCGCCGCATGCCGCCGGCGCCATCGATGCGGCGGTGGATGCCGAACTCGACCTGGTGATCTGCATCACCGAGGGCGTGCCGGTGCGCGACATGATCGCCACGCGCAACCGCATGCGCGGCAAGAAGACGCTGCTGGTCGGACCGAACTGCCCGGGCGTGATCACGCCGGAGGAGATCAAGATCGGGATCATGCCGGGGCACATCCACAAGAAAGGCCGTATCGGCGTCGTGTCGCGTTCCGGGACGCTCACCTACGAAGCCGTGGGGCAGTTGATGGACCTGGGGTTGGGGCAGTCCACCTGCGTCGGTATCGGCGGCGACCCCGTCAATGGGCTCAAGCACATCGACGTGATGCGGCTGTTCAACGACGACCCCGAAACGGACGCGGTCATCATGGTGGGCGAGATCGGCGGCGACGACGAGGAGACCTGCGCACGCTGGATCAAGCATCACATGCAAAAGCCCGTGGTCGGATTCATCGCGGGCGTGACGGCCCCGGCAGGCAAGCGCATGGGACACGCCGGAGCGATCATCTCCGGCGGCAAGGGTGCGGCGGCGGACAAGCTGGCCGTCATGGAGGAGTGCGGCATCAAGGTGACGAGAAACCCTGCGGAGATGGGCAAGCTGCTGAAGTCGGTGCTCTGACGTGCGTTGGGTGCGCTTTCGCTCGGGCGACGGCCGCAGCGGCTTTGGCGTGCTCGAGGATGCGGAGATCATCGAGCACGAGGGCGATCTCTTCGGCACGCCGCGCAGCACCGGGCGACGCCTGCCGCTCGATGCCTGCACGCTCGACAGCCCCTGCGTACCCTCCAAAATCGTCTGCTTGTGGAATAATTTCCATGAACTCGGTGCGAAGCTCGGCAAGGCGGCGCCGAGCCACCCGCTGTTTCTGATCAAGCCGGGCACGTCGGTGGTGGGTACGGGTGGGGCGATCTGCCGGCCCAGGAGCTACGATGGAAAGATAGTCTTTGAGGGCGAATTGGGCATCGTCATCGGCAGGCGCTGCAAGGACCTGACGCCGGCCGAGGCGGACAAATACATCTTCGGCTATACCTGCGTCAACGATGTGACCGCGCTCGGCATTCTCACCGAGAACGGCGACTTCGCGCAGTGGTGCCGGTCGAAGAGCTTCGACACGTTCGGCTGCCTCGGGCCCGCGATCCGCAGCGACTTCGATTGGTCGGCCGCGCGGGTGGTGACCCGCCTCGATGGAATTGAACGTCAAAATTATCCGCTATCGGACATGATCATGCCGCCGGCGCACCTGGTGAGCCGTATATCGGGTGACATGTCCTTGTTGCCCGGCGATGTGATCTCCTGCGGCACCTCGGTGGGCGTTGGCTCCATGAAGGAGGGCAGCCGCGTCGAGGTGACGATCGACGGCATCGGCACGCTGGTGAACACCATGGCCGCGAGCCTGGACGCGCGATGAGCCGAGTGCTGCCGCGGCAATTGTTCGATGCCGCCATCGGCGCCGCCCGCGACCCCGGCCGCGCCAGGAGCCGGGCGTCGCTGCGGCAGTTGTCGGATGCCGCCATTGCCTCGGCGCCGCCCGCGACCCCGGCCGCGCCATGAGCCGCGCGTTGCTGCGGCAATTGTTCGATGCCGCCATCGCCTCGGCGCAACCCGCGCGCTGCGTGCCCCCGCACCTGCCCGAACCGCCGCGCGGCAGGCTGATCGTGATCGGCGCCGGCAAGGCCTCCGCCGCGATGGCGCGCGCGGTCGAGGACCACTGGCCCGGCCCCTTGTCCGGCCTCGTGGTCACGCGTTACGGCTATGCCGTGCCGTGCGAACGCATTGAAATCGTCGAGGCGGCACATCCCGTCCCCGACGCCGCCGGCATGATTGCCGCGCGGCGCATGCTCGAGCTGGTCGCCGGACTCGACCCGGAAGATCTGGTGCTGTGCCTGTTCTCCGGCGGTGGCTCGGCGCTCCTGCCACTGCCCTTCGAGGGCATCAGCCTCGAGGTGAAGCAGGCGGTGAGCCGGGCGCTCCTGGCATGCGGAGCCACCATCAGCGAGATGAACTGCCTGAGGCGCCATCTGTCCGCCATCAAGGGCGGCCGGCTCGCCGCGGCCTGCCATCCAGCGCGTGTGCTGACGCTGCTGATCTCTGACGTCCCGGGCGACCGACCTATCGACATTGCCTCGGGACCGACGGTGGCGGATCCCACGACCTGCGCGGACGCGCTCGCCATCGTGCGCCGCTACGGCATCGAGCTGCCGCCGCACGTGGCCGCGCTCCTCGAGAGCGGCCGCAGCGAGTCCGTGAAACCGGGCGATCCGCGCTTGCAGCACGCGGCCGTGCGCATGATCGCCACGCCGCAGATGGCGCTCGCCGCGGCCGCGGCCATCGCGCACGCGGCGGGTGTCACGCCGTACATTCTCAGTGACGCCATCGAAGGCGAGGCGCGCGACGTCGGCAAGGTGCTCGCGGGAATCGCGCTGCAGGTTGCTGAGCGCGATCAGCCCTTTGCCGCGCCCTGCGTGCTGCTCTCCGGCGGCGAAACCACCGTGACGGTGCGCGGCGCCGGGCGCGGCGGACGCAACGTCGAGTTCCTGTTGTCGTTGGGCGTGGCGCTGCAAGGCCAGCCACGCATTCACGCCCTGGCGGGCGATACGGACGGCGTCGACGGCCAGGAGGAAATCGCCGGCGCAATTCTGGCTCCGGATTCCCTGCAGCGCGCCTGGGCGCAGGGACTCAAGCCCAACGACATGCTGCATAACAACGACGCGCATTCGTTCTTCGCCGCACTGAACGACTCGGTGATCACCGGGCCCACCCTGACCAACGTCAACGATTTTCGCGCCATTCTGATCGAGTGAGCCTCGCAATCCTCGTCCGGCTGTCTTCGCAACGTTGAAAGAGCGGCTACCGGCGGACGTTCAGCGGCGCCTGCTTTGCAGTGGCAAGACTCACGCCCAGAATCTGCGCCAGCGTCGGCGCGATTTGCCGCATGTCGATCACGCCGAGATCCCGGCCGCGGGCGATGCCGGCTCCAGTGATGAAGAACGACGCGTTCATTTCCGCAAATTCCGGCGAAAATCCATGCCCGCCGTGACCGCCGGGAAATCCGCTCAGCAACTCGCCGGTGAGGCCTGCCGTGGCGTAGAACCCGGGTTTCAACACCACCAGGAACGCAGCGTCGGGAAATGCGCCGTGTCGCTGAATCTCGGTGCGGCCGTCAATTCGGGCGATGCCGTTGTGCGGATCGGCCGCCAGGGACTGAAGCAGTTCGCCGACCGTTCGCTCGGTGTCTCGATCGGCCGGATCATGCAGCATGACGGCGACCATGCCACCGGAAACCCAGGGCTGCGCCTGCCAGGAGACGATTTTCGGCGCTTGCGTGACGGGATCCAACGCGGTCGTGACCAGGCCCGCCCGCAGAAACGGGATCATCAGGTTTACGCGCTCGGTCAGCGCCGTAAAGCCGTGATCCGACACGATGGCAACCACCGCCGCGGGATCTCCCGCGCGAGCGGCCGCCGAAAGTTCGGCAAGCATGCCGTCAACCGCCTCGAGGTCCCGATCCGCTTCCGCGCTGAACGGACCGTGCCCGTGTTGCGCATCGTCCAGGGAACTCAAGTGCACCGTCATGAAGACCGGTCTGTGCCTTCGCAGCAGGTCGATCGCAAACCGGGTCTTGATCGCATCGCCCTCGAGGCTGGTGTCGTTCCCCATCATGTAGGGACCCACGGACTGCATCATCTCTGCCAACAGTCCGGCCGGACGGGACAACGCCGCGATCAGGTCGCGATCCGATGGGTTTAGGTCCTGCGTCGGCCCCGAGATCCGCCAGTACTCCGGAATAAGGTAGTCGATGTCGGTGGCACCCACGGTGACCGGCCAGCCGATGCTCGCGGTCGCAAGGTGTGCGGCGTGCGCCGCCCGCCAGAGCGTCGGCGCGCGGATCTGGCTGGTGTACCAGTAAAACGCCCCTTGGAAATGCTGCCCCGGATCGAATTCCGAGTTGGAGAGAATGCCATGCTCGGCCGGCGACACGCCCGTCACCAGCGTCGTATGGCTGGGATAGGTCACCGTCGGCCAGACGCCTGTCACGCCATCGGCATACGTACCGTCCTTCAGCAAGCTGCGAAGGTACGGAATCTTGAGGCCTCGTCGATCGGCCTCGAGCACGTACTCCGGCTTCAAGCCATCGACGGAAATCATCAATACCGGAGCAGCGACGCCCGGCGCCGCGCCGCCCGCCAGGAGCAGCGCCGCCGCGCAGAGCGCCGCCGGGCGCAGACATGCAAAGGCCTGGTCTTTCACCCCTGAACTATGCCAGATGCCAGCGACGTTTTTGTTGCAATCATCTGCGTCGAATCACGGTCGGCGAAGCCATCGGGGCGCCATATGATCGTACCCGCGCGATCAGCGGCTGCATGCTGCGCAAGGCCGGGCAGACTCGGCGCCGGCGAAGTGCAGGGCACTCACGATCACCCAGCGTTTCGGGAGCACCTTTAGTCGGGCAAGCTCGAACTTCAATGGCTTCGGGAACCCAAGGATGGCTTTTACAAGCTGATAGCTGCGATGATTGCGGCATGATTTACGTGGACGAGGCCTACGACATGCAAGGACGTCGCATCGCTTACATCGAAACGGGCACCTTCACCACAAACGCGAGCCTCACCATTGAAGCCAATTCGAAGTGAATCTCTACACCATCGGTTTCACAAAGACCTCCGCCGAGGGATTTTTCGCCAGGCTCAAGGAATCGGGCACAACACGAGTGGTCGATGTGCGCCTCAATAACGTTTCGCAGCTCGCCGGGTTTGCGAAACGCGATGACCTTCGGTACTTCCTCAAGGCGCTTTGTTCGATGGATTACATCCATGTTCCCGAGCTTGCACCAACTCAGGAAATGCTCGACGAATACAAGAAGGGCGGCGTAGGGTGGTCCCGATACGCGCAGCTTTTCCTCGCGCTGATGAAGCACCGACAGATTGAGAACACAGTATCCAAAGAGCTCCTCAGCAACGGGTGTCTCCTTTGCAGTGAAGATAAACCCCATCATTGCCATCGCCGCCTGGTCGCCGAATATCTGAAGGAGCACTGGGGCGACATCGACGTCAGGCATCTCTAACATCGGGTGTTGGAACCGGCATCTCTATTCCATCCCAAGGAATGACGACTGCGGCTCCCTAAGGCCGCAACAATGAAAGCTGCCGACATTTGCCACCGAAAGGGATCGATATCGCTACTGGTGTTTTGAACCCGCTCATCGCCGCTCGCGGCTTTATCGAGGCCCGAACCGCCATTCCAGCGACCCACCATAGAGCGTTGCGAGGTTGTTCGTTTGGGAGTGTTTGCCGCAATGGCGCTCCCAAAAAAGAGGGGCCGCATGGGCTCTGCCGGAACGTTGCTGCACTCACTCGATTTTCGCGGCTACATGCTGAATAATCGGCGAGACTCAATCGCTCCGACTCGAGTGCCTTCAAGTGAACTACCCACACGCCCATTCCATGGCCTTGCAGCCGCAGGTTGCTCTTCCGCTGCAGAAGGTCTTCGTTCTGGGCATCGGTAATGCCCTGGAGTTCTACGATTTTTTCGTCTTCAGCTACTTCGCCATTCAGATTGGCCACACGTTCTTCCCCAACTCGCATGGGCTCCTGCTCACCTTGGCGACTTTCGGCGTGGGCTTCTTCACGAGACCGTTGGGCGGCATCTTCATCGGCCGCTACGGCGATCGAATCGGCCGCAAGCCTGCGATGCTGTGGTCCTTTGGCCTTATGGGCCTCGCGACCGCGGGACTGGCCCTCATCCCGCCATACTCCGAGATCGGGATCGTCGCCCCTCTGCTGCTCATCTTGTGTCGCCTGCTGCAGGGCTTTGCGGTCGGCGGCGAAATTGGGCCCTCCACCGCATTTCTGTGCGAGTCGGCGCCGCCGTATCGGCGCGGTCTCTATGTCGGCGTGCAGTTCGCCACGCAGGGGCTCGCCGTCATTGCCGCCGGCCTTGTTGGGTTCACGCTATCGGCCCGGCTATCGCCGGCGCAGTTGGATGAATGGGGCTGGCGTACTGCTTTTCTGATCGGCGCGACAATCGTGCCCGTCGGCTTTTACATGCGCCGGTATTTGCCGGAGCGGTCGCACGAATCGGCGCACCTCAACACGGCGACAGCCAAAGAGCAGGTGCCCATTCGATTGATCGTGCTGAGTCTGCTGATGCTCGGGGCCGGAACCATCACAACGTACACAATCGGCTATATGAACACGTACATGCAGGATACTCTGAAGTTCAGCACCAACAATGCCTTTGGGGAAACCATCCTCGAGGGGCTCAGCGGCGTGTCATTCGCTCTGATCGGGGGTTCATTGTCCGACCGGTTTGGCCGCAAGCGGGTCATGCTCGGCGCGATAGGGTCTTTGCTCGCGCTGTTGCTGCCCGGTTACGCCGCCATTGGAATGTCGCGCAGCGTCCTGTTGGTCTATGCAGTCAGCACGTTATTCAATGCGTTATATGCAATTTTCTCCGCGTGCGTGGCAGTTGCCATTATCGAGTCGCTACCTCGATCCAGCCGCTCAGGTACGTTCGGGATCCTCTACGCGAGTGAAGTGGCGGTGTTCGGCGGACTGACGCAGTTCATCATCAAGTGGCTCATCGAGGCCACGGGCAATCCCATGGCGCCGGCGTGGTACTTGAGTGTCGCGCTTTTCATCGGTGGTGGGGCCATGATCTTGATGCCGGAGTCCGCTCCTGCGGCAAGGCATGCCGATCTGGCTCGGTAGCAGAACGCGGCGCCGTCGTTCTTTGTGCGACTACCGCCGCCAAAATCGATCGCGAGATCTCACCTCACCGATGCTCGATCGCACGTCATCGATCCCCGGTCGCCCAGTTTCGCCAGCAACATGACCAATTCGCCCTGGCGCTTGGTTCCGGTTTTGACGAACACGGACTTCAGGCGCTGACGGGCATGCCCCTCGCTGATGCCAAGGCGCATCGAGGCCTCACGCAAGGAACTGCCGTCCGCCAGCTGGCGTGCCAGCCTGGCTTCCGTGGTTGTGAGTGCAAACACAGCCTTTAATATTGCGTCTGAGACGTGCATCCGTCGGTCGAGGTCAGTGACGAGCAACAACGCCGCGGCACGGCTGTGAAGGCTGCGCATGGCATCTGTACAGGCAATGCCGTCGATCACCAGGGGGCGCGGTCCCGACTTGTGTGCCAGTGCCAATGTGGTCGATGCGGCAGGGGCATTCGCACCCCCCTGTATCACCGCCGAGAGAAAACGCTGCAGTGCGGGACGATCCGCAATTCTTTGGGTCGTGAGGTACTCCCCCACTACATCCAATCCGTCGCCAAAGCGGACATAAGCATTGGACTCGAGCAGGCGGCCTTGACCGTCGATCAACAGAGCACCCTTACCAAGGCGTTCGAAGGCGCTCAAGCGCCCCGAGAACTGGCTGCGCCAACTCATCGAGGCGATGCGCGAGGCGGCTCGAAGTCTCGACAGTGTGGCATTCAGCGCCGACAGATCCACGCCTTCATAAGGCCCGCGCTGCTTACCGCGTTTCACACTGATCAACAAATTACGACCCAGCGCCGCGGTTGCATTCCACAACAACCCTCGAGGGGTGAGAAATTCCTGATAATAGGCATCGTGCGATATTTCTTGCCGCGAGAAATACGCAAAATCCGGCATGAACTGCTCGCGCAGGCCGGGGGTGACTCGTGTCTCCCGGGGATCGGGAATCGGTGATCGGAAATAGTCCCGCATTATCGGTACAAAATTGGTCGAACCCACCACGGTCGTTTCAGTGGTGGGCGGCAAGACTACAGTCGCGGCATCCGAGCCAAGCGCGCGTGCCAGAGATTCGAGCGCCGTTGGCCACAGTTGCGGCAGCACTGCAGCCTCTCGAAAGTTTACAACCGCTGTCTTCACGTCGTTCATGGCGCGCGGCCTCATATCGAACGGATACAATACCCCTGGCGTTCGAGCGTTGAACCCCCTCACTCGCGATTAAAGCCCAGCCCAGCTGAACACAAATCCATGCGGATCGCCGGCGGCTATGGCTGTCGAGGGCATGCCTGTTGGCGACCAGCTGTCGCCGCTTCAGCGCCCGCTTCAGATCAATGCTAGAGGGGAAACCTGATTCGCCGCCACTCACATTTGGGAGTGTTTCGGCTTGAACTCACCTTTGCGGATGATCGGTGGTCATCGATCCCTGGTCACCCTGTTGCGGGTCAATATGCAGTCACCGAGCCCCGGTCGCCCAGTTTCGCCAGTAAAATGGCCAATTCGCCTTGACGCTTCGTTCCAGTCTTGGTGAACACGGACTTCAGGCGCTGACGGGCATGCCCCTCGCTGATGCCAAGGTGTCTCGAGGCCTGACGCAAGGAACTGCCGTCCGCCAGCTGGCGCGCCAGCCTCGCCTCCGTGGTGGTCATTGCAAACACAGCCTTCAATAATGCGTCTGAAATGTGCATGGGTCTGTCGAGGTCAGTCACGAGCAACAAAGCCGCGGCACGGCTATGCAGGCTGCGCATCGCATCGGTACAGGCAATTCCGTCGAGCACAAGGGGACGCGGCCCCGCCTCGTGAGCCAGGGCCAATGTGGTCGATGCGGCAGGCGCATGCGCACCCCCCTGGATCACCGCCGAGAGAAAACGCTCCAGGGCGGGACGATCCGCGATTTTCGCGGCCGTCAAACGCCCCCCCACGACATCCAATCCGTCGCCAAAGCGAACGCTGGCATTGAACTCGAGCAGCCGGCCTCGGGCATCGATCAACAGGGCACCGTGGCCCAGGCGCTCGAACGCGCTCAAGCGCCCCGAGAATTGGCTGCGCCAACTCATTGATGCCATGCGCGAGGCGGCTCGAAGTCTCGACAGTGCGCCATTCAAAGCCGCCAGATCCGCCCCTTCATACGGCCCGCGCTGTTTACCCCGTTTCAGACTGATCAGCAAATCACGGCCCAGCGCCGCGGTTGCATTCCACGCCAATCCCCGGGGTGCGAGGAACTCCTGATAATACGCATCGCGCGAGATTTCTTGCCGTGAGAAATACGCAAAATCCGGCATGAACTGCTCGCGCAGGCCGGGGCTGACTCGCGTCTCGCGGGGATCCGGAATCGGCGATCGAAAATAATCTCGCATAGTCGGTGCTAGGCTGGTCGATCCGACGAGCGTGGTTTCTGTCGTGGGCGTCAATACCACGGTGGCGGCGTCGGAGCGCAGCGCGCAGGCCAGGGATTCGAGCGCCTGCGGCCAAAGGTGAGGCAACATCGCAGCCTCACGGAATTTCCCAACCGCTGTCTGCACATCGTTCATGGCGCGCGGGCCCTGATTCGAATGGGAGCCAATATCCAGCGTCTCGCGCTATTTAAACCCAACTCGGGGTTGAAGTACCAGTCCCGGCTCACGCGGGCGCCACTCACCAATTGAGTGCAGGTGCCCTTCCAAGCTGCACGAAGGGCGCCGCACAGGGGCTGCGCGGTGGGCGGGCTCCGAGGGCGGCGGGCCATGCCGGCTTCTTCGAGTCCGATGCGCGGCGAACGCCCCCGATAAATCCCGGCGCGTGGACCGCGCGGATATGGCAGGCTGCAACTCGCGCGCACCAATCGCAGGCATTTCTTGAGCTCCGACCAACCCGTGATTCGGGACAACGACACCCTCTCGGAGGAAGCCGATGCGAACCTGCCCGCGGGGTTCGAGCGGCACGGCATCGAGTCGATTCCCGATGCGGACCGCACGTCCTCGATCGCGGATTTTCTGCGGGTGTGCTGGGGCGGAGGCAATTCGCTGGCC
>Ga0209611_10007931_pt1 | contig 16853 bp, 7 predicted proteins | sample S1TSphgellanicum_3_FD_187693 | JGI IMG/M metagenome (GOLD analysis project Ga0209611, IMG submission 187693) | Host-associated microbial communities from peat moss isolated from Minnesota, USA - S1T2_Fc - Sphagnum magellanicum MG (SPAdes) (version 2) | ecosystem: Host-associated > Plants > Peat...
CTTTCTAGTGCTAGAAGTCGGGATCGTGCCCCAAGTTCCAACCGCTTCCGCATCGCCGCATACTTGGACCCTCAAGTGGGTCTACGAGGAACTTGGGACCGCGACATTTGGTATCAGAGCCGAGTCCACCGAGACTCCATCTCCCCAAGTGGGAGTTGCCTTGGGAGTGTGAGTGTTCACTCCTTCACACTCCCTAGCACTTTCTTGCACTCCCGGGAGTATGTGATGTGACTCCCAAGCTTCCTTTTGGCTTAACTCCCAGGCTTCCCTTTGGCTTAACTCCCGGGCTTCCCTTTGGCCCGCACCCTTGCAATTCCCTTTGCCATGGTCGCAAGCCAAGGCTACGGTTGCGACACTCTCCCCCACTAGAAGAAGAGGTCAATGTCCTCATTGACATTTAGAGTTTTTCTCTCTCACGGTTGCACTCCCGGGAGCATGCGATGTGACTCCCGGGTCTACTATTAGGCCCGCACCTTGTAACCCCTTTGCCTTGGCCTTGAGCCAAGGCTAGGGTTGCGACATTTGGGACAATTAGTGGATACTTCTATTGTCATTTATTGTGATAATATCAGTAGCATACTATTTGCTAACAACTTGATCTATCATGCTAGGACAAAACACATTGAGGTGATTACCATTTCATTAGAGAAAAAAATTTAGCAAAAGAAATTTACCTTATTCATGTCAGTATTGAAGATCAAATTGTTGACATTTTCACAAAGGCTTTAGGTATAGACAAGTTAAGGAGGTTTAGAAAAATGCTTGGTGCATTATAAGTGGATTTGAGCTTGAGGGGAATGTTGAAAATTCAAGCTCAACTAGTTAGGTTTCATTAATTACTAGAGTAGAAAGTAACTAAGTTATTTTCACAAGGTTGAATTACTTTTTTTACTTATATTAGTTTGGTTATTTGTGGTTTGGTCTTTTAGTTAAATACTTTAATGTTGATGGTTTGGTTTTTTTTTTTTCATTGCACAAGTTTGTGTATTTCATGTGATAAAAACCTTGAAGAGTTCTTGATGTTATGTTGCATGTTGTGGGCATCATGTTTTAGTTTACTTTCAATAAAAATTTATGTTTGCACCTGACTAAATCTCTTACTACAATTATAACGACATTTGATCTATCGATGAATAAGGGTAATAGAATACTTTTGCCCTTATTATGAGTTTTTGTCATCATATTGGAAGCCACATTATGTTACAATAAGCCTTTTTGAGGCCAATGACACTATTGTTTTCATGTGAGGTAGTAAGTTTGCTTGTCCTTTTTGATGGTGCATGCTTTGGACTTGTTATGAATAAGGCGGTTCAATATCCAACAAATGATGACAAGATTTTCAAAGAGTTGGTGCCAATTAGTGTGAAATTTGCACAATCATTTCTTCAATCTTGTATCACATTGCCAAAAAAACTAGTATATTTACAATTTAAACTTTATTGATGGAAACATTTACATGTTGTGAGTCGTGAATCTGGTTCACCAAAATGCAAACTAACAACTTTGATGAAAATGCATTTTACATCCAAGGTTGCTATGTTTCAACAATGCTTGGCCTATAGGTCTACCATTGTCATGTGCTATGGTCGTTAAATAAAGGCTTTAACAAACATGATTCTTTCAGCACAAACTTGGGCAATTGTTAAAATAATTTGTGGTGCACTTTCCTCTGTGATTACATGTGTAGTCAATTAACATTGTGGGGATTGGCTATTATTGGATGTTTTTGCTTCTGCAATAAAATTGTCTATGAAATTTACCAAGGAGAAACTATAGTTACAAGTTGAAGTTGATGTCACTTAGGAAATGGACATGTGCACCAAGGTGAAAAAACTTGGTGCCAACATGCGAGAGCAAGCAACTCATGTTTTGAGCTCCTTTCTTGATTTCATGGATTGCTTCAAACTATCTAAAGCTCACAATATGGTTGCTCTTATGTTGGATCCTTGGTTTAAAGACTTGAGCCTAATGGGAGATTATGTTGGTCATTCATCTGTAATTGAAATTAGTGTTGCATATGATAGAGAGTTTCTCCTCCCTACCCTTAAGACTTCGTACCAAAAACACTATGGACATTCCAATGTTTCTTCAACTATTGTGCAAGAAACTATGCACAATACTAATGTTGTTTTCGGAGTAGGAATGTTTGAAGATGATACTTGTTTTGAACAAATAAGTGTTGTTTCTTTTATTTCTTTGCAAAACATTGTGAGTTGACTTGTTTCCTTGTGTGCAATCTTCAAACTAACTTATTTGAAGATTATGTGTGTAAATGTAGGTTCAATGAGAATTGTCATGCTTTCACACATTTGATGTGCCCTTGGATGAAGCAAAAGACCTTTTCTTTGGTGGTCAAAACATAAAGGGCAATTTCTGGCATTTGATTTTTTAATTATAACAATTCTAGGCATTCAAGGTAGTCAAATTGAAATAGAGAAAGTATTTTCTATTACAGGCATTCTCACAAATCTTTGTCGTTGTCAATTTGGTCCAAAGAACTTGGATTTCATAGTTATTCTAATCAATAATTGGTTTCATGATCCCACTATTGGATTTAGGGCTAAGAGAGAACTTCAAGATGTGGATGGGTTTGGGGAGGCCAAAGAAAAAATACTACATTTGTTGGATGCTAAGTTTCCTGACGAGGTTGAGGATCATGTAAAGGATTGTGTGCATAATTGAAACATGTATCCATGATTTTGGTAGTGTTTTGTTCATTCTACACATGGAACTTTTTTAGTTTTGATTAAACGTTTATCGCTTATTGTCATTTTGATGAATGTGTCAATTCTATGATCACATTAGAAATTAGAATTGATGTTTTTTCAAGTGATCAATTTAATTAAAGTTTGCATATTTTGGCATTTTCTTTCTTTCATTTTGTATTTTTTTTAAAAATTACACAATGTGTAAGTGTAAGTATAAGTGTAAAAAGTTTACACTTACACATCTTTACACAGCCAAAAATTATTTACACAGCCTTACACCTACGCTTTTCAAATTTGTTAATTACACTTACACGTTTTGTGGTGCTACACTAACACTTACCTGATATGATTTTATTTTATTTTGAAAAGATTTACACTTATACAGAGTGTAAGTCCTAAACTATACACATGCACAACACTGGTCAGAACCTTCACCATAAGGACACAACTTCCATTACTTATAAATTTTAATTCAAATGGGAACCCAGTTATAATGTCCGATCTCCACCATAAGGGGGCAAAGGCAAACCGTGGTGGGCTTTGACCATGTATCGGATACCCTGATTCCATGGAACTCCTAGGGGTGAGTGAACTGTCGAAGAAGATCATCCCAAATGTGCATAAGATCATGGTTTGATGCTCACAAAGCCATGATTAATCAAATGGTGCAGAAGATGGCCCAATGATATAGCTTTGGATTACCCATAGGCTTGGGTGAGCACATGCTCCAATATTGATAAGCAAACAAGAGCAGCCCAGTGGGACCATGACCCACCATGATCCCCAATATACTAACCACTCCCATTTATAGAGTATTTTAGGGCCAAGCACCCGACTTATGAGCCTACACACTCAATAATAATTCCTTATAATTTCCTTCAAAACATCAAACCAAGTATTACCAAGTAGTTGGGACTTGGGTACTCATACCCCTGAAAAGTTCCCAGGGGTTTAGTTTACCAATCTGTCATACTGGATGTTACCAACTATACCAATTCAGTTATCCTAAGGGTCAGGGTTTAAGGGTTTAGGGTTAAAGCCACCGAGTTAGGTCAAAGGTAAAGCTGCTGAGGCTGGACTCACATTTTGGGAATGTTCCCACCAGTGACCATTACCCACTGTAAAAACACAAGGTGAACCTTATCATGAGCCTAAATATATGTAAATTTTGAAGCAGTTGGAGTGGTAAGAGGCTACATTGCTCTAATTTTCCTACCCTTAAAGAACAAGGGTTGGGTTTCCAGTTCTTGTGAATGAATTTTTGTTTCTTTAGTTATCTGATGAATGACTATCACAGTTCTTCTTGGTCAGGTCACAGGTGCCCAATTAGTCTGAATAAGGTTATTAGGACTGGGGTTATACTTATTAAGTTGTTAAGGCATAATTATTTGGTTGATGAGGACGTTGTTGTTTCGCTTGTTGAATAGGAGTTTATCAAGTCATGATTAAGGATGAATAAAGCCACAATGGAAGCTGTATACATTCCTTTTTTGTCAGCAACCTACACAAAACGGCAAGTTGATGATGGCCAGAGTGAACCAGCACCCACCAGTGCACCATCCACTGGATGCCTGTTATGACTCAGTTGCGGATGATCCACAACTGAGTTACTGCCCGGTTTCATCTTGATAACCCATTCTATAAGAAGTAGTTCTAACAAATAGACAGGTAGGTAACAAAATAGGGGACTACTAGGTAAGTAGATAGTTTCTACATAGTAGGTAGGGGCTGCTTTTATTACCTACCTAGCTGGTAGGTGGTAAATAAAGCAACTGAGCTAACCACCATGGTTAGCTAGGGAATTGGGACCCAACAGAAATTTTTTTCTTGATCACATATCATCCATCCTTGATGGCGGTCTGATGAGTGCTGATACACTGTGGCCCAAGTTGATAGTGAATGACACAAGAAACCTTAATCTAACTGAGAATCCTTAACCAGAAGACCTAAACCATAATGTGTTTATTTAAACTTAATTGGAGTTCATTTTTTGACCTTCACTGGTACTGTTGTAATGTTAGCAGCACTTTCAATTGATTACTCCTGATGGTCCCTATGTGAGCAACACGTGGGTGTCAAACATTTGCTTATGTCTTTGTAATCATTATTTATTATGATTAACATTAATTTGAAAGGAACTAATGAGAGGAAATCATCTTTCATTCAACTTTGACTAGTGTGGCCTGTGTCGTTGGCCCAAGTGTTACCCACCTCCTCAACTGATTTTCCTTTCAAAACCTGGTTTTTTGGAATTTATTTGAATTTTCAGCGGCACAAATCATTTTAAAATTAATATCTCCCATATTCTAAATCTAATTCTTACCAAATAAATTCCATTAAATCCTGCTCATCATGATCTTTCTAACAACACCAAAGGCACATTCCCATTCTTCCGAAATTTTTAGCTATAATTTAATCTAATTTTTAGTGAAAAATCATACAATATTCAAGAACTTTTGCACCGCAAGTCCAAACGTTATTGGAACCAAGCCCATGCACCCCTCCTTGTTGAGAGCTTTCTAAAGACACCAAGAACACAGTCTGAAGCATCCTAGTTTGATGGATCTCATAACTACAAAACAAAACAAATTACCTTCCTTCATAGATAGACGTCTTTTTTACATATCAATTGCTAATCCTATTGTTTTTGTGAAAACTCATGTGAAAGTTAAAGAAACCACTCAAAATATGAGGAAAAGTGCAAGGCATTCCAAGAAATCAATGTTGATCTAGAAAATGATTTTCATGAGATCATTTTTTTGGATTAGCACTATTTTATCGACAAGCACTTTGAACATGTGTACATTTAAAAATCAATGTTGATTTCCTCTTTTCTCATTAAATCCAATTTCTTTTGAAATAAGCACAAGCTTGACACCCGCTATTATTTTAAAAACTTATACATATTGCTTAGATAGATATATAATTGGATATGTAACCACTCCAAAAAATTTAAGTGTTACTTATGCAAGTATATGATTCATCATATATTAATGTGAAAATGAAATATAAAGTTTCAAAATTGTATAGGTACATATTAAACATATTGTCAACTTACATATTGCTATGGTATGAATATAATCAAATTTAGAAAATTTCACCAAGAACATGAACATAAGTAGTGATGAGATCGATATTAGTGAGTGTTGAACATGAATACACTCCAAAAAATTGTAACCATTCCAAAAAAATTTGAAACTTTATATTTCCCAATGCTTGAACTAAATGTTAATGGAATGCCTAGAATGGAGGCTACTCAAATGCATGGAAGGCTAGAAAGAGTATTATGTTTTGTCAAGTTCATCTAAATATAAATGAAAATTTTATATTAAGTATTTACACATTGTTGGTATTAAATCATCGGGACTTTGTTTACCTTCTTTCCTCTTTTCTCCAATCCTTTAAGTTTTTCTTTCCCTTTAGTTGATCAGGTTTCACTTCAATAAAATAAATCCTTTTGTCATTAGTAATCAAACTTTCTCTCAATAATATGAGTTAGTAACTTGTATAGCCGACATGGGGTTATGTGAAGTTTATATGGATAACATGGTATTGTAACTTTAGATATTTAAACTTGAAGTTAACATAATAATGATTAATTTAAGAAGGTTAATTCTAAAAATTTGATGTATTTTGTTTATGGTGTCATTCATATTCTAGAATTTGGACACATATAATTTATGATGTGATTCATTATATTATGTTGAATCATTGTTGATGAGTCATAAGATCATGGTTTACAATTTAAGGTTGTATGATTCACATTTGATAAATCACATGATGAATCATTGGATGAGAATAAGAATATAGGGCTTTAGAAAGTTGTATTTAACATGTTTGAACTTGTTATGGACATTCTTGGTGTGTTACAATGAAAAGTTGTGTACAATGTTGATGATTTCATAAAATGCTTTAAGTTTATAACCTTAGAAATTGATGGATTCATAATGAAGATAGTCTATTAAAACCACATTTTATTATATAACATTAATTTTTGAAATTTTGTACCCATTTAATCCAAATATTGACCCTAATATTTCATAAGAAAATATTATATTAGTTTGATCCTTAATCTAATTAGCTATACCTATTACCATGTTATATGCCAACCAATAAATTGTATATTTGCCACCATTATTTGATTCATATTTGGAAAATTGTTGAACACTTATAAAAATTCAACATGGTAAGTTGGCAAGCTAAGTGTTTTCATTTCTAAAAAATTTCAAACATCTTATAGTTACAATTTTAAAGCATAATTATGAGTTGAAACAATCACAAACTATGCATGGTTATTACATTATGTCGTGTGATTATTATATCTTATGTTTTCATTCCTTGTTAATTACAAAAGAAGAACAATTGTTTCCCTTAGTTTTGCATAAATACATACACATAGAAGTTACCCTTTGCATCCATATGAAAACATTGTCATTGAAATTGGGAGTGCATGATCAATTCATCATAAAGAAAGCCTTGTGCAATCGTTGGGATGTTGGTTGTCAACATTTATAGATTCAATTTTCCCTAATCTACTTAGGGCAATGATATATTGTCTTTGGCCACACCAAGTAATTGGACTTCCTCAAATCTAAAAATGTGCCCACAAGTTCACCTTCTTTCCTCCTATTGTCTTATCAAATTGTGCATAAATTAAATTGAATCTATCTTCCCATCCTAAATACAGTCCCAAATATGTAATTTTTTTCAATAGTTGGTCCACAAGCCATATGATGTTTTGTTGCTTTGATATAATGAATTTGCTAGTGAACATTTGTTGTATAATCAAACTTTCATAATTTGTCATGTATACAAACTTGTCTACTACTTTAGCTTCTATGTCATTCACAAGTCATATGTAGAAAACTTTCAATAATGGGAATGGGTTGGGACTAGCATTTTGTATGTTTTAAAAAAAAGGGAACATGAGGTTTCAAATACACTTTTTATAAACATTTTAGTAAAACCTATGGGGAAAGTTATTTAAAAAATTTATATTCCATCAAAACCTTTGAATAAGGATCTTGTTGATTTCTTAATACATGGCAAGGATTGTGTTTAATGGTTTAGTGTCTTTGAAAAGGGGCAATTGAGTTACAATTTGAATTTAAGGTTATCAATTTAATTTGACATAACCTTTAGGCTAGCAAAAATATATATATTCACAAGGTGATTCATTTCCAGATTTGGACATGCTTATGGCATTAAATTGTACTTTGTACCAACATTATGTTTTTTTTGTCATCCCACAGTCTAAAGTTTAAATTACAAAATTATCACAACAATTTGTTCGTCAAACATCAAACTAGGCATAACACAATCATTCACCCACAACCACATTTACAATCAAACTTTAGATTTGTACTCCTTGTTAGTCTCTTTATAACATCTAGATATTAGACAATACATTGACAAAACAACCCAAACACATTGAGTCTTTATGATTCACAAACCTCAAGGTTATTTGTGAGTTAAAAACTCCTTAAACCATAAATGAAACAAATAACAACTACATTCTTTTCATGGGAATGTTGGTTGGAACCTTTTATCTATTATCACTTACTTAATTTTTTGCAACTTTGAATTAAAGTCACCATGAATTAGTGGTTCATCTAAAGCTTGAATTTTAATCACATCAAATTTCATGGAAATACACAATGAAAAAGCTAGAAAAAAATTGATCTAACAACGACTAGTAACCTTGATTTTGGTTTAAAACACAATTGTTTGACAATAAAAAATAATTTATATGTTATGGTTTCAACAATAGCCTAGGTTTAACCATGAGAACTTTGGAGGACAAATGCAAAGTTTGTTGCTATCCATAACAAATGGAGATTGTATTTCAATATTTAGTAATTTCTTAGAATAAAAATATGGCACAAAGGTGAATTGTGCTTTTATCGAAATTTTAAACATTCTAGTGTGCAACCTTACAATAATACATGAATCCTTCCATTATTACTTCCCCTTCCTTAAATTTTTAGTCCATGTAATAGTCATTTGTTATGTTGCTTGGGCAACCTTTATGCTTACTTTTAAAAACATGGTGTGTAAACTTTAAAATCATCAATAGCATAATATTGTGCTACTTTTGACATGGAGTGGCCAAAACATGACCTACATGTTGATTAAATGGCAAAACAAGACACGAGATTTGTCAAAGCTATGATCAAAGTACTTGAATTGGACCTTTCATTTTTAAAATAAATGATTACCTTGTTAAACAAACTAAAAGACTCCAACAAGATTATTATCCGATTTGCTATGGCTATCCTTGCTATATTGAACACTCCAAATATCTCCATAGTCACTTGGGTGGGTTCCCATGAACTATTGATGAAACTAACAACCATGGCAATGTACCTTCACTAACACGGGACATCCAAAAATCAAATGAAGTGGTACATGTAACATACAAATCATGAAAGGGTAGGATGTAATTTTCTTTGATTTTTTGCATGATGTTGAGGAGCACATCATTCATAAGTTTCCATCTAGATGGAAACATAACATAGCCACATTGCCAAACAACCAATTATTTTAGTCATGAATTTTCAATAGAAGACAACACTTTGTGATATACAAAACCAAACCCTTAAAAAATGCTTGCTATGCAAGGTCTCCTTTGCTTGGCTATTGAAAAAATCTATGATCTAAGATGGAAATGTTTTTTTTTTTTTTTTTTTTTTTTTTTTTTTTTTTTTTTTTTTTTTTTTCTAACTTGTTTTTAAAGTCCCCTTACTTGTTATAGAAATATGCATGTTCATGGCACACATGTTTTTTCAAAGAACTTGTACCATCTTGGGATCAATGTTGGGCAAAAGTACTTTGTTTAGTTTAAAGGGTTAGTATCACCAATTGGAGTTTCAACTAGTGAAACCCAAATTGGAATGGATGTGTTTTTTGGAATTGGTTTCAAAATTGAAACCAAAATTTATTATTTTTTGAAGAACTTGAACTAGAACAAGTTTTTGGGTTTGTTTGTGTGGAATTGGAATTGAGATTTTTCGAATTTTATTTTTTAAAACAACTAAAATTAGGGACTAATTGGTAGTTAATTGTCCATTCTAGTCAAGGTTACCTTGAATCAAATCAAAACCAAGTTTGGTTTTCCAAAACCAAAACAAAGCCGAAACAAAACTAGAATCAAAATTTATTTTGTTGAAGGATTGAATCCAAAAAATATTCTCAATTACAATTATGTGTGGAATCAAAATTAGAAAAAAATTTGTTCTAATTTATTTTGTCAAAATTAATCCCAATTTTTTTTCAAAAAATTAAAAAATTGCCTAATATTGGTTGGGACCAATGTTGACCGGTTGTTAGTTTTTCAAAGAATGGTCAAGTCTAAAAGGCCGATTTTACACTAGGAGTCAAGGCCAATGTTCAACTCAAACCAAGCATTTCTTAATTGGTGCAAAAGTTGAAATCAGCCCCAAGGGCTTTACACTAGGAGTCAAGGCTGTACTAGGGAAAAACTTTTCAATCTGCCCCAAGTTACTAATAAATGCTGAACTTTATGGCTATGTATTGGCCCAAGGCTGAAAAAAGGATACCATTGAATTTGGGAAGCCAATTTGCAACCCTTGGGGCCACTGTTTCATCATTTATTATTAATGTTCTAGCATTTATTAATAACTTGGGGCCAAACAACAAGCCCAAAATGCTCAAAGTTGGTCCCAAGTTTTTTCAACCCTGACTCCTAGTGTAAAGCCCGCCTAAGTTTAGAGTTCTTTTGTGAAAAGGAAACCTATGTATTAATAAATTATATAGGTTTTCAAATGAAAATTGAAACCTTTTGGATGGGTTCAACTTTAAAATTAAAAAATCAATGTAAATGAGATTTTTGAGAAATTTTGATGAAAATAATTAAATATCAAAAGTCTCATTTTCATTGAATTTTTAAAAAAAAAGTTGAACCCATCAAAAAGGTTTCAATTTTCATTTGAAAAAAAAAGGACTTTCATTGAATTAGACTTTCCTACATGGGTCTTAAATTTACCTTGACCCTGTAGAAAAAAGCCCTTAAGGCCTATTATTGGGTTGGGTCTAGCTGGCCCTACCTTTACCTGGGTCATGTACAGGTCCGGACTTTTGGACATGTACCTGACCCAGGGCGAGTATTGACCCAAGTAGACTCGCAAATACCCCCTTCTTACAACTCAAATACTCAAACCTAACCTCGATTTTGTGGACATTATTTTTACCGTTTTGGATTGTTGTTCAACTTGGGTTAGATCAATCACTTCACTCAAGTTAACCTTTACAGTGTGCTCTTTATGTGTGTGTAACTACTAACTGGATGTAGCTGTTAACACATTTACTAAAAAATAATAAAAATTCAATAGTAGTCTTATTTAACTGGGTAGGTAACTAATGTTCTCTTGCCTTTAAATTTGAAAAAAAATCTAATTTTTTGTGTGAGAGTACCTATGTAAATGTCAACACCAAATTGAAATAAAGCAAAAGATTTCTTTATTTTCAGATATTCTCATCATTACATTCAAAATTCTAACAAATTAATAAAGTGTGATCATAATAATATAATCTCGAGATTAATTTTTATAAAAGCAAGAAAATAATTGAAAAAAACCCCATGTTATGAAAAAACCAAGGAACTGAGATTTAGTGTTCATGCAAATCCAGAATGTCAGAAATTGAACTCATACATGTTCTTAGACGACAATCTAAAGCAATCCAGATTATGGTATGTAGTAGCTCTTTTTTTGGTGGCAAATTTTTGTCATTTGGCAAAGTAGTTTTTCCAAGAAAATAATACTCTGTTGAATATTCCAAAAACAATCCCCAGAATTAGAAAAAAATTCTGAAAAAATTGCCATGTTTCTACACAGTATTCAAGCAAGTAGCCAGGATATATAGCCATTATTCATAGCTGGTCTATAGCCAAAAGTGGCTAAATCTCCTTATGGATGATTGTCAATGTGGCAACATCACAAAATTGAAAAAAAAAAAAAAAACACTGGTATATTGTAGTAGGCTTGAACAAGTGACTTTTGTTTAGTTAAAAGACTTAAAAAAAACTTGAACCATTCATAACATATAGTATTATGTATAAGAATGGGGAAAACGTAATTTACTAGTAGCCCAAGTGGTTGAAATTCAGGGCTGCCTTGCCACTGGAGGAATTAAACCATGTTAGATATTACTTGAGTAAATGTTATTGGGTTAAGTAGCCATCAAAGTGTGGCCATGTTATCTCAATTAAATAATAGTGATATCCCCCACATTACAGAAGTAGTAGCCCTATAGGGTGTCTTATGGTGCATTCACACCTAATGTTAAGTTAGTGTTAAGTGAAAATCTAAATGACATCTTAGGTGGCACCCAATGTTAAATGGATGATTGTTTAGTATTATATGAATGTTAACTTAATAGAAAATCTTCATGGTAAATAGGTTTAGGTCCTAAATAACTAGCTCAGTGTTAGTGGACTTAATATTAAAGTCTTTGACACCAAGTGTGAATGCACCTTTAGAACCGCAATTTAGGTCATGTTTTCATTAGGTTGTTGCCATCAAAGATTTTGCCCCCTCAACATCACTTTTTCATTATGTTTTCCAACTAGCTCTGTTGTTCAAGCATTATTGACCAATGCACGAGCTCTTAGAATTGTGAATAAAGTTGAAAATCGTTTTTTTCAAGGGAACATGTGTTTTTCAAAAAGAAATTCTAAAATATTGCCTACAAATGAAATGTTTCCAAAGTTTCTAACATTGATTATTTACAGATTTTCAACCCAATTCTACGAATCCAATGGAAAGTGCATGTTCACACACTTTCAATTTCTTTCCATTAAGTTGTTATGATGACAACATACCAGGTGTGACAACCTAATGGTGAGACTTTTAGTCATGCAATGTAATTGGGAAATTAAGTGTAATATCTTGATATTTAAAAAAGTGGAGACTTGTATAAACTCATGTAATTGAATTACAAATCTATTAGTGTTTGATGTTAAATTATGTGGTGATGGAATTTGTAAAGTGAATAGGGTTGTTCAATCCTTATTTAGGGTAAATATGCCCTCATCAAACATCACCTAGTAGTCAAATATTGGTCTAGTGCAAATTAACATTGATGAATGGTTGCACATGTACAAATCAATGTTAAAAAAGGACCTATGACCTAATGCTTGGCCTTCAAAATATTGTGTTTAAAAAAAAAAGTATCCAAATAAAATGTTATTTTTGCATGTGGTTATGGGCATGGGAAGAAATCAATATTAAAAGAATGGCAATTGTCATTATATCTAAATATGTTTGGTGATGGGAGAGGAACAATACATTTTCATGCATATAACTTGAAATAAATAAGGTGACAAGTATTTTAATCAAGTATTGAACATTTGGTTATGGGTGTATTTTGAGACAATTTTGTAAAAAATTGCTTAGACATTGCAAAAAAATTAACTTCATTCAAATTTGACCTAGGAATCCATGTGTTTATTCAACTAAGTGTTTTCATTACCTCATTTACTTACAAGACAAACAAAGGGAAAAGAACCATTATTTGATTATTCTTAGTCACATGTTGTGACATTTATTAAATACCTAAATATCCTAAGGAAAAAAGTTGTGGACAAATAGTTGAAGAGAAAATTAGAAAAGGAATGCAGAAGGAGGAGGACAAATAATTGAAAAGATTAGATTTGGGAATTGTGGTAGGTCAAACAATTCAAGAAATATTGAGAAACATACTAAAACACAATTTGTGCATCTTGGATTCTAGCAGTTGTAAAGTAGGTGGTGAAAATTTTCACCAAAACTTTTAGATAGGCTTGTAAACATATTCGCACAAGTACATGAGCGTGAATTTCATGCACAACATGGTCTTAGTGAAAGATTAGATAGTAGGCATGAGCTAAACAATAAACATGAAAACATCAATTAATAAGGTTGTTGGCTTTTAATGATCAAGTGCACTGAGAACAAACATAATACAACAACTTCAAGCAAAGTAGAAGATGAATGCAACAAGATCACATTGATTAAGAAAAACATCAATAGCATGACAATTTGGAAGAACATCAAAACTGTGACAACTAGGGGGAACATTAACCATGGTGACTAAGATGAACATAAAACTACAAGGATCAAGAAGAATACAAGAACATAATAGACAAGAGGAACACCAAGAGCATAATAATCATGAGAAACACAAGACCATGGTGATTAGGAGGAACATCAAATCATGGTAATCAAAAGGAACACCAAGACCATTGTAATTATGGCAATTAGGAGGAGCATGTCACACCAATAAACTTCAAAGTTGAGAATTCAAGCTCAACTAGTTAGGTTTCATTAATTAATGGAGTAAGATTCTCAAGGTTGAATTACTTTCGCTATTTATTTTAGTTTGGTTATTTGTGGTTTGGTCTTGTAGTTAAATACCTTGGTGTTGATGGTTTGTTTCTCTTTTCTTCATTACACAAGTTTGTGTATTTCATGTGACAAGAACCATGGAGAGTTCTTGATGTTCTGTTTTGTGTTGTGAGCATTATGTTGTAGTTTCTTTTCAATAAAGATTTATGTTTGCACTTGAGTAGATCTCCTATTTGTTAACATGGTATCAGAGCTTAGATTGTTTGGTGAAAAAGTTGAAAGAGATCTAGAGCTGGAAAATTTCTAGAACTAGAGCTTGAGAGTCTCTAGTAATATCATAGGAGTTTGTCAAGTGCAAAAGAGAAACGAGGAAAGGAAAAAATGTGAAGAGAAAGAAAAGAAAAGAAAAGAGATGAGAGGAGATCAACATATCAAAGTTGTGGAAGTCAGATCTTTAAACCTAGATCTAGATCTACTGTGAAAAGATCTTGGAGTGAATTTTTCAGAGGTTATAGAACACTATAGGACGTTTCTATTCTCAAATTTTCAAAAGAAAAGGATATGTTTTGTGAGAGTTATGAGCTTTTGAAAACTCTGTGCCAGATTTGATTTTTTGGTCATATCTCCTTTGTTTGAGCTTTTTTGGATCTGCAGCTTTGGGATCTTATAGATCATATAGGAATATATGTGTGACAGAAATTTCATGTCATTTGGATCTGTATTGAGAGAGATCCAAGCATCTAAAGTTTTAGTCTCAGTTTTGAAGTCAGTTTCTTTTGAAAGTGATATCTCTTTGTGGTCATCATCAATAGAGTTGAAATTTTGAACATATATAAAAGACATATATCTTATGTGTCTCCCAAAATCTCAAGGATTTTGGAGTTGCTCAGAGTGAGTTGTAAGTCATTTTGTGTTCAGGTCCTAGTTTGAGGTGACTTCAAAGAAGTAGCAAGATCTCTCATTTTATGAAGTTAAATGAGTTGAAATTTTGAAAGAAGTTAGTAGACAAAGTTGTTCATGTTTCACCAGAATTTCAGATCAATCCAAGGTCATATGTGTGTGGAGTAGTTTTGCAAAGTTGCTGTGACAGAAGTTGTTTTGAGAAGACATTAAAGCAAAGTTTTGAAGTGGAGCAAATACAACTTGGGAGAACTTGAAGGAAGGAGTTTGAAGATTGGGAAGCACAAATACATTATCAAGACCTTCATATAAAAGTGTGGTATGTAATCATGTACTTAATACCATACGAAATATTATACGAGATACGTACATATATGTAAAACTTATGTATAGTATAAAATTTCGTATAATACTCAAAACATACATACGTATGCAAGGTCCATCTTGTTCAACCCTAACCCTAACCCTAATCCTAAAAACCTAAGGAAGGAAAACCCTAACCTTAACCTTAGAAACCCAAGGAAGGAATTAAAATCATTGTGAAACCTCAAGAAGACATTGAGTGGTGTCTTGAGAGATGGCGGACGGTCTTTCTCAAATTGCAATTGAGAAACTAGACAAGAACAATTTCCAAGTGTGGAAATTTAGGATTATGAATTTCTTGATGGGGAAAGGCTACTGGGAATTCATAACTGGTGATGAGAAAGAACCTCCTCTCCCAGAAAACCCCACACAACAACAAATTCAAGCCAATAAAACTTGGCATGAAAAAGCAAGGAAAGTCTTGTATTGGCTTTCTGTGAGTGTGTCTGATTCCATGATTGTGCATATTCAAGATGCAAAATCACCCAAGCAAGCTTGGGATACATTGGTGAAGATGTATAGCACCAATACACAAGCCCGCAAAATGCAGCTCAAGCAAGAGTTGCATAATCTCCAGAAAAACAAAATGAACATCAATGACTATTCTACAAAGGTGAAAAACCTTGCAGATGCTCTTGCATCTATAGGAGCCCCTGTAGATGATGAAGATTTAGTGGCCGTGACCTTAAATGGACTTGGAAAAGACTATAGCCAGTTCCGTACTTCAATTGCAGTTCGAGAAACATTTCCCAACTTCCAAGATTTAATAACACTACTTATAAGTGAAGAGATGAGAATTGTTGGTACTTCATCCAATGGAGGATCACAAGAAAGTGCTTTCTACTCAAATACCAATAGAGGTAGAGGCAGAGGTGGTAAAACCTCATTTCGAGGTCGACCCGGAAGCTCGCATGGTGGACATCATCAACATGAAGGTCAAGCTCATGGAGGTGGACGAGGAAACTTTGGAGGAAGAGGAAGTCGAGGAAGTCGTGGAGGTCGTGGTGGAAGCCATCGAGGTCAACAACCAAATAGCGATTCAAATTGCTACTACTGTGGGAAACCTGGGCACATGGCCAAGAACTGTTATCAAAGGGAGCATGATGCACGAAGTGGAAAGCTGCAACAAGGGAATTATGCATCAACTAGCAATCAAGGTGATGAGCAACTGTTTGTGATGCAGCACATGGCAAATTCAATGATAGGAGGTGTATCAGACAACAATGTCTGGTATGTGGATTCTGGAGCTTCAAACCACATGACTAGCCATGGAGAATGGTTTAGAGACGCAAAGGATTTGAAGACACCAGGGTTTGTGGAAACTGGTGATGACACTACACATCCCATCACACAGATTGGCAAGGTGCCATTGTCCATGCAAGATGGGCAAACAAAGTACCTGAAAGATGTACTTCATGTTCCAACCATAACAAAAAATTTGGTCTCCGTAGGCCAGATGGTGGAACAAGGTTTATAGGTGACATTTAACCCAAATGGATGTTTTGTGGAAGACATGAAGAACCAAGGCAAATTGATT
>Ga0209611_10007932_pt1 | contig 16853 bp, 5 predicted proteins | sample S1TSphgellanicum_3_FD_187693 | JGI IMG/M metagenome (GOLD analysis project Ga0209611, IMG submission 187693) | Host-associated microbial communities from peat moss isolated from Minnesota, USA - S1T2_Fc - Sphagnum magellanicum MG (SPAdes) (version 2) | ecosystem: Host-associated > Plants > Peat...
TATTTTTATTTTGTCTATCTTCATTTTTTTCTATTTTTATTTATTTATTTATTTATTTATTTATTTATTTAGTTTCTAGTGGGTACCCGTGACCTTCGGACACAGTGAAGTCCCATGTTTCTTTAAACTTGGTTCATGCTTTAGTTTTTTTTAGAAACTTTTATCTTTTTTATGAGGGGACGGATGAAGGGACGGAAGACGACGGATGACGGGATGGATGGATGGAAACGATGACCAGACACCACCGCAAGCAGACAAAACAAGGATATTATATAAGTAGATAAGGATATGAAGGTTCAAACAATGAATTGCGGATGACCTTCTCCCCATGAATATCAAAAAACTTATTTACCAATCAATAGTTATGGACCTTGATACTAATTAGTTATTGAAAATTTGATGGTTACCAACAAGGGTCCAAGGTTAGGTTATTCATAACTAACCTATTAGGTCTAAAATTGATTGAGAATGATGAAACCCTACCAAACTTTAATAAGACAAAGCATCCAACAAAGGGGGAGAACAAGGAACAAAAGGAAAGGAGCCATGACTAAGCCTAATAGAAACCTTCAACTAGGTGGGTAGGCAAGTAAGAAGAGTGGGGAATAGTCATGTACCCAATCCCCCCCCTTATCATAAGAGGCATGTAAAAAAAAAGAGGGAATGTACATTAGAAAAAACACCTAGCCTAGAAAAACCTTTGCCAACAATAATGGCCCATTTCGAAATAGATGCAACCTACAATTGTTGCAACACCACTAAACCCTCTACTTGTAAAATGCATGCAAAACCGAAAGAAAAGGGCCTTTGAAGCCCTTTGCTACTAATGTCATGTTAACATAACAATGAAAAAAAGTATCAGCTTATTGATGTAAACATTCAAAAATTTCAATGACAAGAAGAAAAAACAAGTCTACAAGGTATTGATCTTGATAAAGTCCTTCCTTTATCACTGTCACGGTCACCTTGCAAAACAATACAACACATGAAACCAAGTGCATTCAAGTGGGATTAAAAATAACGATATTGGCCAATGTGCGAATGCCATCAACCAAAAGTACATGAGGTTAAGAATGGAATGAATACCTCACTTATTTAGTATGTGTTTTAAAAAACCCCTCTCAGACTCTTATGGCTTGGGTATTGCTTTGATGACAATAAAAAATCACCCCCATACATTTCTAGGTTTTCTCCCAACATACCTATTTTTGAAAACAAGTAAACTTTAAAACTTTGGAATTACCACTGTTCATTTGGTTGCACTTCTCTAATTTCAGCTCCACTAATTTTCAATTCTATTTTTCATTTAAATTTAAACATGGTATTGTTTGGGGGTATTATGTGAAGGAGTTTTAAAACTTTTGCACCTTATTATTACCTAAATGTTTAATATCCACATGTATTTATTCATCTTAGAAACAATTTAAATTTTATGTTTGTATTGAATGTTCGTATTATATATTTGTTTGAATTTTTAATTTTAATTCAAGTCATGACAAATGATGAAGGGTTCACAATTTATTCACATGTTCATTTATAGCAAGGAAATGACCTTTGATCATAAAAAGAATCATAAAAATGACTTAACATCATTGTCAAAGAAAATATTAAACAATGTTCACTAATTCATCCAAGAAACCTCATTAGCCCTATGATGTTATTTTTCATCCATTTCCAAAAATCAAAATATGACTCAAAATTTAAAAAAATTTACACTTTTCAAAACTTTGAGTCATAAAAACTTAATTGAACATGTGATATTATCAACTAATGTTCAAGTCCCTTATACCTATGCTATATATTTTTAAATTATTTTTCAAGTGCCTAAGGTTAATGCACACCCTATAAATTCCAATGAGAATGATAATTGAAACTAGTTTAGATGAAGTACATATAATTCCAATAATTGTCATTAAAATAATTCTAACACATGGTCACTTAATTGACACAAAAATGGCAAGGTGGGGCAAGAACTTAGGGTTTACTGCTCTACAACGCACTAGTGCAATATGTCATAGTGCAATTCTTGTGTTGCATACTTGCTTGGGTTTTGGTTTTGGTTTTTTTTTTTTACAAGCTCATGGATCATGTGTTTCTTGTTATAATTCTTGTATCCTTGTGATGTGTGCAATGGAATGCTTGTTGGAAAGACATTTCCAAGAACCTCCTTTGCTTTTGTTCCAAAGTAGGAAGAGTTGGGGAACTTGTTATCAACAAAAAAAAAAACTTTTTATAGTTACTATTGTTAAGGTTTAGAAACATCCAATGCATCATTCACATTTTGTTCCTCATGTGCAAGGGATTGAACATGTTTCTATTAGGTGTCTATTGGATTCAAGTCACATGAATCAAGTAGAGAAGTTGTGTAGTTATTTCACATGAAGTATGAAGGACCATGTGTTCATATTGTCTAAAATTGTGACATTGTAATTAAGGCTATGAAAACCTTCACTAGGGTAGGGACTTGTGCACAATTTTTTACATAACCATATTTAAAGTGATTACATTAGTAGAAAAAGGTCAAAGTGTAAGTAATTAATTTGCATTACATTTGACTATTGTCGATTGCAACTAACTTTGATTATTTTTGCGATTAAATATTATCACACATTTTTTTTGTTAAATTTTATGATTATGTTATGATTACTAGGTTTTTCATGCTTCTAATGGGATGATTTTTCACACTATTTTCATCTCAGAAGGCCTTCATATGGCCCATTAGTTGAAAAAGTGCCCAAAATATGGTATACACTTATGTATACATTAAATTATGTATGTTACTAATTTTGTGTAGAACAAATTATGTGTTTCGAGTTATGGTAATTAACAATTATGTATAATAAGCCTTATGTATACATTATGCACTCCACATCCACTAGGGTATATATATGTGTGTTGATGGATTAGTTAGGCATAGTTTGAAAAATTATTAACATATATTAGGTTCATATTAAGGTATATGTAAGGGTGGTGATACATCAATCATCCATAATTTATTGTAATTAGATTAATTAATTCATTTACTGTAAATAAAATGTCTAAATTACACTAAATTATTGTGTTTATATATTATAAATATATATTTACAATAAATAATTATTATTACAACATAAATTTTTACACAAATTCTTAATATTTTAATAGTGATAAAAAATATTGTAATTATCATAAAATTATTGTAATTAAAGTAATTACTATAATTAATGTATAATTTATTTAAACCATTGTATTTACTATATTATACATTAATTATATGATGTATAATTGAACTTAGTTATTATTAACTATTAGTTATAATTAATCATTAAAATTAATATGTTATAATAATTTTACTAATATTAAATTTATTATGCATTCATTACAATAATTTCATACTTTGTAATTGAACATAATATTCATAAATTATAACTTATATTTCCAAATTAAAACCAATATTTATAATTCATAGTAAATGTTTATTAACAAATTAATATTGTGGTTATCTATTTATTAATTTATGTATTATGTATTGAAAAACTTGTAAGTAATTAGCTAGTTGGTTATGTATTTATAAGTTATTAATACTTTAAATGGATGATAATGAATATTTATTATTTATTATAATTTTTTTAAAGATATAAATTAATTGTTAATCACATAATTATTTAGTTAATTAGTTGGTCATTGAATTAGTTATTTCAATTAAAAATCAAAAAATGATAACAAAAGATATGGGGGAAAACTTTCTAGTTGTCAACTAATTTATAATTAAGTTGCAAGTTCAAAACTTATCCCATATTGTTTGTTTTCCATTCCCATTTTAAAAATTATATAAAGGTGTGTATTTTAACACTATCAAAGTGAAAAAATTGTGCCATTTGGGATGAGTGAATGAAAAAGTTTAACCCAACATAAAAACATGAAAAATGTTTATTACTCATTCTACCCTACTCACTTTCCTAACCTACTTACTCACCTATCTACCTACGTAGGTAGGTAAGTACCTACTTCAACCTAGGTGGGTAGGTCAAACTAGGTACCAACCTTTTTAATTTGACTTACCTACTTGCTTATTTAGGTACCTACTTACCTACTTAAATATTAATTTAAATTTATTTGGTGTAAATTTAAACTATTTTGCCATGTGGAATATTTGTATTGTGCCACATGTCACAATCTAAAACCATCCAATCATATGACTTCATTGGCTTAGATTGGATATCTTTTATTTTTCAATTATTACAAAAATTAAAATTAAAATGCATTCAAATGTCACCATGTGTCAATATTAAGGAATTTTAAGTGGCAAAACAGTGGTTGCCACTAAAATAGTTGCAAATTAGTCACAAATGGTCATACATATGAAGTATTCTTATGTTGATTGAAACCATATAAATATTTTCCATGTGCATCCATGGATTGATGATGTCATCATGATGTCACCACTATTTGCAATTAATTTGCGCTTGAGACTAGTTTAGGTGACAAGTTTTAGTTATAAAATGTTGCTTGCAACTAAAAGGTAATTGCATAACCTAATCATAATCTAAGGCTTTTCTTCTAGTGTTATTAGATACAACTCTTTGTGAATCTAGTTGGTATTAAGTAGCAAGCTATGGAAGATAGAATACTTGGGTTGGAAAAATGAACTAGAGCAAATCCATGAATTCCACAATGTGTGTTGGCATCATGTAATAACAATTGCATCTAACTCTAGCTATGCCCACAACTTTGTATACCCTTCTCATGTACCCCCCTCCTTTGTCCCTTTTCATTTTTCCTATAGGGTTTTCTTGTTATGATTTATTTGATTGTTCAATTGAAATCAACTTCACCTTTTAGAATCTATGTGTGCTTTTATTTTTTTCCAAATGGGTCAACTATTAATGAAGAATTCCTCAATTTCTAGGATGTTATGTGATATTGCCATCTTTGGAGGTAGAAAACAAAAGCTCAATGCAATGTTTAAGCTTTTAAAAAGCAAATGAACATTCACTTGACATGACATATTCACAAATGTGTTTGTGGTTTGAAAAGTAGGGATGGACATATAGATTGGATGGGAATTTGTAAAAAGCAACTCATCTTATTAGAATATGCAACTTTTTGGCCATGTAAGTGTACCCTTTTACTTGTTGTAATTTCCTCCTCACTAATGTATCTTCATGTTTCCCTTTAGTGTCTAAACAATAGTCTTTCGAATGGAAATGATATGTTAACAAGAGAATAGACTAATGTTAATACAAACTACAACATGGGGTCCTTTTTTGTTCATTGCATTAAAAGGTAACAAAATAGGTCAAGTAAGGATCATAGTTGGCAAAAAATGGTTGGGTTCAATTGGCTTTGTCCTTGCAACTACTAATATTGATATGTCAAATTATATCATGTTGTCATTCGTGTCATTAATTGCAGTTGGAAGGTCCATTCTATGCCTTCTTTTATTTTATTTCCTTTTCTATGGATATGGGTTTTTTATATTGAATGTTAATGTTTGCACCACCCATTGGTGAGTGAAAGTTTTTTTCAAATCCATCAAGAGATCCTAGGTGATGGAATGATATTTTACTAAAGTTAGTCCATCTCTATCAATTTAATTTGTCAATTGTTCTGGTGCGTCTGCAATACCATTTCAAAATGTTGGGTGAAATTTGAATAAATAAAAGAAAACTAAATCAAAATATGTCTACCAAATGGATTATGAAGTCAATAGATAGTGAAAAAAATCATTTTTGAATTTTTTAAAATTTCAAATGAGGTCTTTAGAGTTCCAAAATTTCAAATAAAACTTATTTAATGTAAGTTCAACTAGCTTTTTACCAAATCTATTTTTGTAAGCTATGAAAAAATACTCATAAACTTTGAGAAATCAACACCCTTCAAACTTCATTTATCTTTGTGTCTCTTGTGCTTTTAATCGTAGTGGTACTTTTTAATTAAAACATGAAAACACTAAGACCATTCAATAAATTAAATATAACAATCATTCAATAAAACTATGTTCTATTGCCACAAAGTTGTAAAATGTAAAAGTGAAAAAATATTTCTCTTCTCAAGCTACAAGAAAGAGAAAGCTACCTATTATTTTTTAAAAACTATCTTGTGATGGAAAATTTGGGATTTTATCCTAGAAAGAAGCTAGTGATATCCACCTTGTAGTGTTGTTGAAAAAGACTCAATAAGTGCCCTAAACCTTAAACCCAATTGATGCCATCATAAATCTAAAATTATTGATGAAACATCAATATAACTATGCCATTCCATTGAATACTTGGATGTCTTTGGGATTCTTTGGTGGTGGCATCTCCACGATTGCAAAAATATTTTTAGGATTTGATAGTTTCCTTTCCTTGGAAACAATATAATAAAAAATGATTCCAAAGTAGATTAAAATTATGAATTTTTTTGGATTCAAGTTGATACTAAACTTTCAACATTTGTTAAAACAAAGTTGGAGCTTGAGTAAATGTATTTCAATGTCATTGTAGGGATTAAAATCATCCATAAATAATTTTATGAAGTTATCAAAATATTCCTTGAAGGTAGTATTAACATTTTTTTGATATGTTGGTGGAACATTTTTCATATTAAATGCCATGATGATCTAGACAAAAGCTCCCTAATCAATAACAAGAGTTGTTTTGTATGTCTTCAAGGGCTATCATATTTTGATGGTAGCTTGAAAATTTGTCCCAAAAAAATAGATTTCATCCTATTATTGCATTTGAATTGTTTTTGATAAAAGGAAGAGAGTATGGATCCTTTTCATTATTGAATTGAGCTTTTGAAAATAAATGTGGATCCTTAATTTCTTTTTTTTCAATATTCCTAGAATTGAAGATAATCGGGTAGCTTTGTTTATTGGCTAAATGAATTTTGCTACCAACAGTTTGTCCAAATCCTTTTTGACAATAATGGTGTAGTTCCTATTCATTTAATACCTAGCTTCATGAATAAAGGGAATTGACATATATTCTAGCTTAAAGTTTGATGTTAAACAATTTGGGGTGGAAACCCTTTGAATCCTAATAACTCCATGCAAACACATCTTTATATTCCTTCAAAAGTTGTTTAACATCTATAATTAATGTCAAATATAATTTGTTGTTGTTTTTAAATTTTTTGAAAAATTCCTAATGTTCTTATATATTCAAATTTGAAACTTGTTCCCCTGTTGGACATAGTTTAGCAAAATATTGATAAATCTTGCATTAAAATTCTTGCATGAATTGAATCTATAAAACTGGATCCTTTGAAACTACTCTTCAAGTTCAATAATATTGAAGCTATAAGATTTAATTACAAAGTCTAGGGGCAAGTTGATTATTTCAATGGACAACAAATTAAGTTTTGTAACAAACCAAACATCGTTTTCCTCACGGATAACTCCATCAACAAAGTTGTAGCACAACATTTCATGTCTCTTTGTGGTTTCATCCAATCTTTTGGTGATAACAATGGTTCTAAATATGCCATTGCCTTCATTGGTGGTCAAGTTAATTCCCTAATCATGGGTGTATGGTAGCTTATTTCCATTAATTAGATAATAGTATAGAAAGGCAAGTTGCATCGTAAAATCCTATAACAAGTAGTAAGTTGATTTTCAAATATAGCCAACCAATAATAAACAAGCCAAGTTATAGCTAGCCTTTGATGAACAAGCCAAGTTCCATATGTAGTTAATTCGCAATGAACAAATTGAGTCACAAAATGTAGTAGGTTGGTAGGAATAAACAAATTAAGTTGCTAAAGACAACCAATAAACAATTTGACAAATTAGACCATTGGTGGAAATTAATTAGCTTAATTGACAAACAATTATGTTGCGTAGTCAACTACAACTACCAACAATTGTGTATAAAAAGACTTGAGGAACTAAGGACAAGGGGTTTGCCATTCTTTTGGGAAGATATGTTGTAGACAATTCCATAACTTTGTAAGGTTCCATGTGTAATATAAGAACCCTTCCATTTTTTGTGATAATGATGATGTATGAGAGACCAAAAAAAAAAAAAAACGATCAATGTTAAATGATGGAGTTTTGATAGTAGGCTTAGACAATGTGTGTATGTATGTGTGTTTTGTAATTGAGCGTGTAAAATAATGTTTTAGACCTATAAGAATGAAATGTGGTAGATTAAAGAAGAATGGGAATGAAACACATTAGACAATAAAGAGAGAACTGAAGAAAAGAAAATTGATGAATAGTTGTAATGAATTGGAAAGGTGATATAATATTGATTCCAACCATTGGGTACATGGTACTAAGATGAATGGAAGGGATAAGAACTCAACAACTATTTATTGGGAAGGTAAACAAACTATAGAAATAAATAACTAACATTTGGTGACCATGCTAGAGAGTACATTATGCCACTATGGGCATTATAACCAATAAATGGGTTGAGTGGAAATGTATGAGTATGATTTGGAATTTGGTGTTTTGTGTACTATGCTCAACCCAATGGAGATTATTATGATGATAAATACACTATGAGAACCTATAGAATTGAAAAAACAAAGCCATCCATGGAGGCATTGATGATGGAAAGAGTAATGAACGTCATCAATTATCCTAACATTTTCATTTTGGTGGAAAGGAACTTTGTTAAACAACTCATTAAGAAAGAGAACTATTAATGGCCAATAATGTAAGAAAAACAAATTGGAGTCATTAATTATTCATGTGGAAAATGGAAATGTGTTAGATGAACTTTTGCATTGGATTGAAATTCAACTCACAATTGTAAGGAAGGATAAAAAAGAACAATCTTACTCCAATATGGTGGATGTGATTTCAATGGAACAAACCAAAGATTTAATTAGATAGAACATCCATTTAAAATGGACTTGGCCACATTATTGACATAATCTTTAGTAGTGTACTAGCCAAGTGTGTGTTGATTTTGTTTGCAAAACCATATCCTAAAATTATCTATTCCATTACAAGTTTAAATACTAAAGCATGTCCATAATGGAACAAAAGTGTGGTCACTAGAATGAGGAGTAATAAACATATGCACTTTTGAATCATTGAAATACATAAAATGATTACCAACATTAATGTGCTTACTAATTCTTACCACAACTAAAATATTAATATTAACTTTTGTGTTCATTAACCTTGAAGAAGAATTAGAATACCAATTTCCATGATTTTTTTTTTTTAGAAAATGGTTGCCATATGATATGCTTGTATTTAGCAATGAGAAGTGGGATGAGGTGGTAAATTTTAATCCAATGGAAAAAGAAATGTATGGGCCCTTTCTCATGACTGAGGGAAAAAAAAATTGTCATTAATGTTGATTGAGAGAATGTGGGAAAATCTAATGAGTAGGAAATAATAGAATTAGATGAAGTAAATTTTAGATTTTGTTATTTATACATATTAGTGGAGATTAGTCCATGTGGGTTCACTGAACAACTAGGAAAATATCGGATGATGAAGTCAAGAGCCTAGTTTGAAAGTATAAACTTAATAAATGATGAGTGTGTAGTCACATACCCAAATTTATTCATTTTTTTATAGCAAGAAACAACCAAAACCTTGTTATTGAACTATTAGTATGATAATCTAAATGAATGTAGCATGGAGGAAAGATGAGAAATGATTGCTAGGCCAAGAAAAGATGATTGTTTCCAAAACATTATCACCAAAGAGTTAATGAGAAAAAATGATTCCTTTGGCTAGAAGTATGTAGATTACCTATATATTCCAAATAATGTGCTAGGAGATAATAACTAGAATTGTTTTGCAAGTAAATTTCAAAAATTGTCAAAACATGTTCATTGGAGAAGTTACATGGAGTCACTAAAGTTTGGAGTCTCCAACATTGAATTGTTGTGATTTAGACGTTATAATTGACCAAACATCATTGTCGGTTATTGGTGTTAACATGTTTACCAACTTTGTTACCACTAGAACAAATCATGGCCACTTACCATCATGTCACTATCCAAGAAAACAAGGAGTTCACCCAACTAAATGTAAATGTGCTTGTTAAAAGGTGGATGCTTTGCAATATGTTATGGGTCTAGACATCCCTGTATGGTGACTATGTGATGAAGCACCGAGCCATAAAACTTGGAATATCAACCATTTCAAGATCTTATTAAATAAAAAAAATTCCCTATTTTACCAAAACCCAATTATTAATAATGATAAAATAAAAAAAGAGTGCAGGGTGGAAAATTACCAAATTCAAGGCTCATGTTGGATAAGAGCAAAAGGAAATTAGTAGATATACTACAACAAAATGCATCCATGTACACCAAATGATTTCATTGGATTTTGAACAAATTCATTAATCCTAATGAATAGGGCCTAGTGGGGATCCAATAAATTCATTGATGCATTGAAGAGAAACTAATAAATTGCAGCTGCATTTTGTAGTAGTGATAATAGATTACAAGATGCAAGAATAGCTTAGAGGGGAGTAATTAAAAAACTCTTATACAAGACCAAAAATCTAGGCCTTTGGGAATGTTGGAAAAAGACAAACCCTTTTAGTTCAATAACTAGATATGAACAATTAATACTAGTGGCAAAAGGATTAATTGTATCAGCTAGACCTACCATGACAAATACCATTGAAGGACAAAGTAGAAAATTTAGTGATGAAAGGGATTAGTTTAGTAAGAGGTGAAACAATATGCCTTCTTTCACCATTTGAAGATGCCAATACAAGCATGGATTGGTTTAACATTGGAGTGTTTGATGTTCCTTGTGAAGACCATTAATTCTTCCTCAAGTGTGTTTTGCATTTCAACAAAATTAATCTTTCTAAGAATTTTTTTTCACTTTTTGCAATATGCTTGTGAAGATGTGCACAATTGTTTAAAAATTATCCTAGTCTTTCCATGTAGACTTAATATAATCCATTTCCAATCATTCTATTATCAATACCAAAATCAAATCAACATGAAAACTAGATAGATTATTTTAAAGGTCATAATTTATTCATTTTGGACAACTATGTAATCAACATTTATTAGTTCTTTGACATTCTTAGATGGATATAAGTTGTGGTCCATATTCAATGAACATGATGTACCTTGAATTTTAGCCCTAATTTGAAGGGGTAAATAACTCCGTTGCATCTTTTAATTGATCTAAAGAACACATCTAAAATATGTTAAAGCCAAGGAAGACCCACTTAGGTTCCTTTACAACATGATTTGAAGGCTATACCTTCAACAATTCCCCAATAGTTCCATGTTTTATTCAAATAATAAAATATTTTGAATAAAAAATTAGTACAAACTTGATATTATTAAGTATAAGGGAGGTTGAAAAAGGTATGTGCTTTTTTACCTACTTTGTATTAAACTTATGACTTGCTTTGTTCTATTGACTTCTAAATTTAAAAATGACAAGTAAAAATTAACCATTATTGCAACAAAGTAATAGATTCTTGCCAAAATTCATTCCAAGGACATCACATGTTAGAAAAAATATATAATTGATGCCTCCAAATTAACCATGTCACTTAAACCAACCAACCTTTTGGACCTTCAACAAACTACATATCAAATAAAGTCATAAAAGAAATTTTGAACCACCTTTAATGACTAATATGATTTGGGTGCAATAACAATATAATGACCAATAGAAAGTGTAACCATTACTTAGTTTTTCACATTTTAAAGTGGGCAAGTCAAATCAATGTTGAAATTGTTTATTATATTTTTACAAAAATATTTAAAATAAATTATAGGGACCTTTAGTTAAGTTTGAAATGAATTCAATAAGTACAAAATGCCCAAGAGCACTTTTTAAATAGTGTAACCAATGTTTTCACTACTTCAATTTGTTTTTAAAATACTTGAAATGATGTTAAAGTAAAAATTTATGTTTTTAAAAATTACATACTAGTAAATTGCACCATTTTATTAGGTGATATAATTTTTTGTTAACTTGTAAAAATGATTTAAAAATAAATAATTTAGTAGTCCAATCTAATTTTGCCACATTATGTTAATTAACTCACCAATTGCTTTAAAGCAAAGCACCAAGGAGGTGGGTGTGGGTTGTTATTTTTTAATTGTGCCCATGTGCATAACCTTTAAAATACATTCACAAAAGTTTTCAAACCATTCCTATTTACATTGTGCCACTATGAGGCAAGTTGTTGTCTGAGCTTAGAGCTTGAACCTACAACCTAAAGTTAGAACTTGGGATGGTAAAATGATTTTTCTTCTATACACATGCAAGTAAAACCCAAGAATTTAACCACAAAATGAATGTTATACAAGTAAAGCTAAAAACAAACTTGGGGATGAATGTAAGAAATCATCCTCATTATGGATGAATGATTTTTTTCATTCATCTAATGTATGGATGAAAAAATGAATTTACATTCTAAAAATATATGTAACTTCCATCAAATTATGGATGAATGTTTCATTTTATCGTTAAGTTCTTATCAATGAAACTTAAGTTCCCTTAATTTTAATTAACTAGAACTTCATTAAACACAATTTAATTCTATATGATATAACATTTGTTGAATAATACAATGTAAATTCCATTATAAATATATTTGATGGCTATGGTTTAAAATTCCATTATTTTTAATATGTCTCAATTATATTATTATTATCATGTTAACATCCACCCCATTGTCATTTTTAAAAATAAAATAAAAATAAAGGTTTTGGGGGGGGGGGAGGAAACCTGATCTAATGTTGTTGATGATAATCGGTTTTTTTTTAAAATTTTTTTTCAAAGGTGACACAACTTTTGTTAAATCTAACTATTGTTGTTAACAATGATGGGTTTTGAATGGTTTATATATTATTAAACTACTTCCTATCAGTGATGACAATAGGTTTTTGAAACAAACTAAAATTCAATTTTAAGCACCTTAAGTAGTTTTCTTCAAACAACCTACTATCATAGATGATAATGAGGTTCTTTTTAATAATTATTTACTTTCAAGGTGCCTTAATTTTTCACACAATACATATATAATGTTGTTGACAACAAAAGGGGGGGGGGGGGGAACATTCACCCCATGACAATATTATTTTAACGAGTGAAGGCAACCTGTGGCTACGCCACTCCAGCCACCCGTGGCACCTCGCCCGGCCCCCCGCAGCGGTTGCCCTGGCCTGTTTTTTCAAAGAACAGGAAGCAGGCGGCTCTTAGGGTCTGAAGCACCGCGGGTAAAAGAGTGCACATGTATAGGGTCTAGGTCAAGGCCCCATAGAAATAATTTAATTTTTAAAATTAATTAAAAAAAAACAAATTCAGTGTTGGTGAATAAAAGAGTGCATCCTCATTTTAGGACCCTAACGACGGGTTTTCTCTCTAAGGACCTCGTTTCAGGTCCCCAACGACGGGTTTTCTTTCTGGGAACCTCGTTTCAGGTCCGTCTCGAAGTCTAGATCGGATACTGAGAATCTTGATTCAGGTCCTTTATCGAGGATTCTGGCCACCTCGGTTCAGGTCCTCGAAGTTGTCAATTGGGTAATAACTGTCACAGAGATCGAAATTCCCAAATCAAGAAATTCCTCAACTTACCCGACCCCCCCCCTTTCTACAAAGCACACCACAAGAACGGGCAGTTACTGGAAAAATTTTCCAGGCATTGCCCGGACAGACAGACACCACTATTGCTTTAATATATAAAATTGCTTAACATTGTTGATGAAAATGATTTTTTAAACAAAATTTTTAAAATTATTTTGGTCCCATCATCATATTTTTCCCTATAGTCACATTATCCACCTAGGAGGGACATTAGTAAAAAAAAAAGTAAAACATATGAGAGTAAAAATATAGGGTGTAATATATTGGTTATTAGGTAGAAATTATAAGTTAATTAGTTAAAAATAACGTACATTTTATTCAAATAATCAATTTAATTATAATATAAGGTATGTAATAATTTGAAATAATGAATTATAATTAATATAGGGTGGCTTTAATATTTATATATAACAAAATTAGATAATAATATGGTGACAAGAAAAAAGATGGACAATTATCGAATACTTGCTTTAAAAATGGTCATTTGATGCATGTAAATCTTAAACTTTACACGAAATGTCCCCATTAAAATTATTCGTCATTATTAAATGACATTCAAGTTTGGAATATTAATATTTGGACAACAAATGAAGATGGATATTAATAAAATTTGAAATCATTCATCTATGGACACATTCATCCATGTAGGTGGATTAAAATCACATTAAGTTTTAAGCTATAAGTTCAAGGCTCCAAGCTTTACATTCATGCACAAACTGTCTTCCACCATTATAACACTACACAAAAATGTGGTAAATATGATGACTTTTTGGACTAATTAACATCCATGCAAACTAAAAAACCATGAATAGTTAGTTTTTTAGTCATGGACACTAGTTTAGTCCAAAAATTCAAGTCATACTTACCACATTTTGGTGTAATGTAAAGCAGGTGTAAGAATGAATGGACCAATGGCCAACAAGAAATTACCACTTTAAAAATCTAAAACAAGGCTATTTTTTGTCGGTTAAAGTGGATTACAAGTTTCTCAAACATTTTTTCCATTTAATTTAAAGCCTATTTAAAGGGCATTTTCCTTAACACATGTGCACAAGAATAATCCAAAAACCTTTTTTAAAAAAAATTATGAACTTATTATTATTATTTTTTAAAGCTTGTTTAAAAGTTCATAGGCAAAATCTTACAAATGCCATCATGCAAAACTTTTCAAACTTAGGTTTTTTAATATGTTATCTAACCAAAATCAAATCCCTAACCAATGCATCATAAATGATTGGACCATTTCAAAGTCCATATAAAAAATTATTATTAAGATTATAGTCCATAATGTTTGACTTTGAAAGTCCAAATCTCTTGTGTTTTTCTTGATTATGGAATAAATGGAGAATATACATATTCAAGTTGGTATCTTTAAACTGAATACCTATAGAAAAAAAATTAAATTTACCTATCAAATATGGTCATTAAAATGACAAGCACTTTGAATTTTTTTTCAAAAAGTTCAAATATTGGTCCACTCATTCTTGCACCCATCTTGTAATAAAGTGAATTAGTGTCCAAGACATTTTGGTTTTTAATTAATGAAAATAATTGCCAAAAGTCATGTTCAATTTTAGTGCCTTCCATTAAATGTTGAAAATTCCTCTCCATTAAATATTTTGGTGGGATTTAATCCAATAGATCAATCAACTTTGGCCAAAGGTACTTGACACAAGCAATTTAAACCTTGATAATTATTTTTCAAAACATTTTTGAAATTTCAAAATTCTTTCAACACAAAAATTAATAGACAAATGTTTACAACAAGACAAATATTCAAGCAAAATGGGTGAAATTTTAGTAACTATAACCACTAAGGGGTGTGGACACTACTTAAAAGTGTAATTCTAAATCTTTGAAAAATCATAATGGGAATACCATAATTTGAATTATCAAATTTTGTTTGGATTAGGCTCAATCAATTGCAAAGTTTCAATGATTCAATTTTTGATACAAATTGATGATTAAAATATATAATATAGGAACAAAATATAATAAACAAATATTTATATCTTTCACGCAATTGTAAATTAGATATAAAAAATGGAAAAATTGGGATAATATGTTTGTATGTAGAAATTAGATGTAATCAATGGAAATTTGATTGAAATAAAATGGATTTAGTTACAATTATGAATAAAAATTTATTTTGTTAGTAATAATTCTATGAAAATTAGAGGGACAATTGATAATATAAACATGAGAAAATAAAACCTTAAATGTGCATTACAATTGAAAAGAAAAATTAAGGTAATAATGAATGAAAAATCTTGCGTATGCATATGCAATTGGTATTTTTCACATAAAGGAGAACGTTAATGTGTTTAGTGTAAAATATCTAGCAAGAACTAACAAAACCAATTTATGATCTAAACAATGGTGTCAAATTTCAAGATGAACAATGGCACTAAGTGCCACATCCTAAAACATTGTGCATTAAATTGAAGATCAACAAGGAAACATATTGTTATGATTATTGAAATAATCAGTTATTGATCAAATAATAGAATGTTAATAATTGACTACCATAAATGTTACTATCCTGCACATTGAGAGGGATGTTAAAAAATGATGATTGCAAAACAAACACAAATGTCTTAAATGATTGTATATAATGAAAAGGCAAGGTGGAAACAAAATAATAGAATGTCAATAATTGATTGCCATAAATGTTACCATCTTGCACACTAAGAGGGATGTTAAAAAATGATAATTGCAAAACAAACACAAATATCTTAAATGATTGTATATAATGAAAAGGCATGGTGGAAACAAAAAAATTCCATTACAAATGTAGGCTTGCAACTATGAGAATGGTTATAAGAACTCCATGAAACTTGCATTTATATAAAGTAATGGATAAGAAACAACACAATGTGATTAAATAAACATTATTTTATCATTAGGGGTTTGGGTGTTGTCTTTTCCAACTATCCCACATTTCTTTTGGTTTTGATGATCATGGTTCAATCATCTGTTGATTCACAAGTGGTTGGAGGACTTTCTTTCTTTTGTGTTGTGGGACCTAGGCATGTTTCCCTAGAATTGCATTAAGTGAATCCAATAATACTATATGAAATGAACCTTCAATTCTAACACATCATGGATTCAAAATGCAAGAAAGTGTATGTGGGGATTTTGTTTGGAGAATTGAGTGGTGCCTCCCATAGTCCAATACTCATTACTTGACAATGTAAAAATACACTAAATTTTTTTGCAATGTTAGAATCATTTCAAAAAAATCAAGTCGTGACATACATGTTCCATGCTATGATGGGTTGTAATATGTGGTAAATGGGAAGGGGCCATGGTTTTTTTTTTTTCTTTTTTTTTTAATTTT
>Ga0209611_10007935_pt1 | contig 16851 bp, 9 predicted proteins | sample S1TSphgellanicum_3_FD_187693 | JGI IMG/M metagenome (GOLD analysis project Ga0209611, IMG submission 187693) | Host-associated microbial communities from peat moss isolated from Minnesota, USA - S1T2_Fc - Sphagnum magellanicum MG (SPAdes) (version 2) | ecosystem: Host-associated > Plants > Peat...
GGCACCTACACTGATGACTGGTTGGTCACCTTCAGCTTTCCTTTGAAAGTGTTTTAAATGATGCCACGTGGCACTCTGAAAATTTAGATTGCATTTTGAGCCCTCAGGCCTACCTCCACTAACAAAATACAAAACGGTCAAGAGTTTGGGTCGTGTAACTGTTTTGCATATTTTGGTACATGCTAGAATTTCGAAACAGCCCTCCCAACTCATCCCTGGACTCCCGAGTCTTCTTACGGCAGGACTCTCGCCTCAGGCCGAGACTCCACACTAAGTTATTTAACATTAGAGAGCAAGAAAGAAAGTTCCCATTAACATACAAGAGCTATTGCCAGAAGGCGGCAAAATCCATGAGTTGAACAATAGGCAAAGGGGACCAAATCGGCATAATTAATCAATCATTTATATTGAGTAATAAGTATTAATACCTTTATTAGTAATTTCCGTGATGAGAAATTTTGAGGAACTGGTATGTATATATGGGTGCTTTTTGGGAATCTATTTTTATTGTGTGGTCATCCTTACAAAATTTCAAAAATATTTATCTAATTTCCAAGCCTAACTACTTCATTTCTTTCCTAATAATTATCTCACTCCTTTTCCCTATTCACTAACATCATACCAAATTGCAAATTAAATGTATATATAGAAGACAAATTTACAGAAGCTATGTGACATAACTTGTGTCTAATGTTATTTTCAGAGAGAAAAAATAAATGAAAGAGAAGATGGAGTTTTTTTTTAAGTGTAGACTTGATGAAATTTTCTAATATTTGGGAAAAAATGACAAATTTCTTAGATCAAAAAATTGGAAAAGAATAAAGAAAAAGAGAAACCCCAGCCTTTGCTAATTGGGAGAGGATTTCTCCACCCAAGAGCAAACTCCACAACCTAAACCCAATCACCAGAATCCAAGTGATGAAACTGAAACTTTTTCAGCCATTTTTATTCTTCAATGTTTCTTTTAAGTCAACATGGAGGTTTGAGTTTGATAAGCCTTGTTCTCAATAACTTTGTTTTGAAAACCTTTAGTTTTTTTTTTTTTTTCGGGTATGTTGGAATTGGTGTTTCACTAGAGTTTTTAGGAATTAAACTCTTCTCCATGGCTCACCCATGCTAATAAGGTTTTTTTTTCCAATTTTGTGATGTACTTGAAGTGGCAATCGTCCATAAGATCTAGCCAAACTTGGCTACATTAATAGATATGAAAGTTTTAAAAAATCAGAATCCTTCTATATTTTTGGCTACCTACTAGAACTTGTCATAAAAATCTATCAATTTGAATTTTTTTTCCTTCAAAATTTGGCAATTTTTGGCCATTTTTTCCATGAAAATTCCTTTGGATAGGTCAAAATCATTTTTTTGAAGATGAAATTTGCAAAATTTCACCAAAAATAAAACATTAATGCTAATGCATGTTTCATGATGGTTACGTATCCTACATCAATATTAATATTTTGAAAGCAAGCAATGGCCATAATCATGTGATGATATAGTCACATACTAATCACATTAGCGTAGGTTTCTATGTTTTTGGTTGTGAAAATGGTCTCTGGACACTCTTACTACATGTTTGCTTGCATGTGTAAATTGTGGAAGGCAAGAAGCATCTTTTGTCTTCTTATCCTCACGCAATATATATTAGTGAGTTATATGCCTTTGTGTTGTATTTCACATATGAATATACCGAAGGGTGTCAACGATGGTTTTATTTGATAATTTTTTGAAATTTTGACAAAAAAACTTTGAAAATCTAGCTTGTTGTTGGATTTTCAACTCAAGACTTTCCCCCAAATTCCTCATTGCAAGACATTTATCTCAATTTGCAATAGGTTACCATTATTATATAAAGGTTTTCAAAAAAAATCAGAAAAAGGTCATAATTCAATTGTAATTAAATTTGGCCAATTTTTTTTAGGGATCGTTGTCACGTTAGCAATATTCTAAAATTCTTTAAAAAAACACTCATGCTAACCCACTAGCCATCTTGCCTTTAAATTCAAACCATATCTTGCATCAATATTTTATTTATTGTGTCATGATTTTAAGCAATTTATGTAACATCAAATAGGTGCAACAAATTAAATGTAGCCTAGCTCAACACAATTGCAAGACATTACCCAACAATAAAAATATTTTCAAAGAAATAAATGTGATATTAAAATACCCCCTTTCAACCCAAGGTCAGAAATCAACATTTTTCACAAATTTTCCTTCTCTTCCATAAACGAAATGGATGAAAAAAAAAAAGCCATTGGATAACTTTTTGATCTAGTTATCCTTAAGAACCAACTTCCTTGGGGAAAAAAAGATGAAATGGCAATGCTAACCAATTTGCCCAAAAGAAAAAACTTAGAAGATTTAGAATATTCTATCAAGTTGCTCAAGAAAAAATGAGCTTGGAAATCTCAACTAAGTTGTCCCAAGGAACAACTTTCATGAGAAGAATTTAGGGATTTTTCTTTTTTTTTAAAAAGGGGACAAAGTAGTAGCCCCATCAAAATTCCCTAGGGAAAAGGGACTTTCTTTTAGGAGTGATTTCCCCAAGAAAAAAAAGACTAAGTTGATTAAGGGAGAAAAGAACTTGGAATATTCAAAAAATTTAGGCCATAAATGCAAATGGTAAACTTTTTTCAAATCAAAATTTATTTATATTATTGAAAAGCTCTCAAAGCATAGATATCAAAATGTTCTATTATCCATTTGAAGATATCAGTTAAAAGTTATGGCCAATAGAAAGGTTAAAAATCAAGTTGGCATGTCAAACATGACATTGAAAAGATCTTATTGAAGGGTACAACTTTGTACTTGAAAGCTCCTAAATTGAAATTCATATAGAAAAATTATGAACTCACAAATCTATAACCACGATTTGTTCCCTAGGAAATTTGGGCCCACAACATGGTTCTTAACGCAACTTGGGTGAGGTCCCCCCAAGGCACCCTTACTACTTTTTATGGCACTCTTCATGAGCTCCATTGCCTTCCATCACAAAAATGTAGTAATTTGTAATAACAAACTAAGAGGAAGCTTGTACAATGTTTTGGTAGGATGAGTTTTACAAATTAATGCAACAAGATTGTAGAGAACAAAATACAAGGATTAAGTATCACAATAATAAGTAAAAGGAAATATTTTCTCATTTGATTTCAATCTTATGCATTAATTGGAACTTGTAACTATTTGATGTTGTTTTTAAATTGTTTGTTGTTGAATGCAAAATCTAGATGTAGTTCAACTATAAAGGTGATTTGATCAACGTTGAAGAATGCATCTGATGAGGTACAATCCTTTCCTTGTTCTTATGCATTTTTTAGTTTGTTTTTAGGAAACTTGATTACATTTGAAAGATCCATTGCAACTTGCACCCTTTTGAACCAAACTTTTTATAATCAAAAGGGGGATCTAGGTTTCACAATGCTGAAGGAGAAGTTGTCTTCAAGCATAGGTTCTAACTTCTTGTCAATTGCACTAGATCATCATTGTGACAATTCTAAAGCCATTCTGGATTGTAATTCATCATAGATTAAATTCTATTTCAAAATCATTTCTTGTTGTTTGTCTTACAACCTTTCACTGTTTTTGTCTATTTGTATTTTGTTGATTTTGTTACACCTTTTCAATGTTCCTTTTCGTTTATTTATTTATATCTTGTTGTGAACTCCTTTAATGAATTAAATTCTCATTGGCATTTTGCATGGGTGCAATCACAATCCAACGAACCAAAAAAAACATTGGACTACAAAAATATATATATATATATTGAATAAATATTTATGTTTTACCATTTAAAGTCATGGCAATCATGGCAAGTTATTGTTTTTTCATTCATATGAATGTTAAGGAATTCAAACCAAAAATATATTTGATGAAATTTTAAGTTTAAGTTTTGATTTAAAACCTCTCAAAGTGAACACCTATGGCATTAAACAGGAGTCGATTTTGCAAAAGACTATCAAAAGGACTCATATTATAAAAACACATTTGATGGGAAAAAAATGAAAAAGATAAAGATTTATTAGCCACATTGAAAAAACACTCATACCTTAAAATATGTGGAATTCTAAAACTTTGAAAATTTAAAGAACTTTTCAAAATTGATCTAGAATTTTAGTACTTCAAAAGTCTTTTGCCACACATAAATGGGGTAAAATGTACATGATGTGTTGAAAAATAATGTAATTTATTATACAAGAACATAAAAATGTTTTTAAAAAAAAAAATTGGTTATGATTGAAATTATTATCATTTTTAAAGATGAAACATTAAATTTACAAGGAATTAGGATACTTTCAAAAATTCATATTTATTCAAAAATGATGAAAAAAAATTATGTCATGTACCTGGACAATTATAAACATTTATTATAACAAGTTGCAAAAAAAAATTCCAAAATTCATTCATATGAAAAAGGTTTTTTGGGAAAAGGGACATATAATCATTTTTAAATAATCATGTTGGCTCATTGTATCTCATTTGTGCCCACCTACCAAATCAAGAATGTAAAAAAAATATTAATGGAACAAAATGATATATATATAGTGAAATTTACAAAAAAAAAAATTATCAATTGATTACAACAAAATTATTATGTCCACACAAAATAATTGTATCATCATCACTAATAGTGCGAAGTAATGCAAAGCCCAAATTCTTTAAATATATGCTTCTAGGTGAGATGCCAAACACATTTTCTTTTTTGAAGAAGTTTGATACTTTCAAACCCCATTTTGTAAGAATATTTTGGTGAAGAACATACATTTCATTCCATTAACCATTCAAAGGCCTATCACTATAAAGACTTAAAGCTACCAAGGTTAATTTATGTTTTGACTTTGATTGATTATTGGTGGGTTGAAATTTCATTTATACATACCAACTCACAATCAAGGACTAAAAAAATGTTTTTTTTCAATTCTCAAATAATCGTCTCAAACTCTATGAGAACCTTCACTTATCAAGGACTTCCACAATTCGGAACCAATATTTTGGTTGGAAAAAAAAAAAAAAAAACATTTTGATGTTTAGTAACAATTAATAGTGTACAAGCTTTGTGATTTACATTTATTTAAGATTTCCTAACGTTTTGAGTTTGATTGAATAACATATGGTCTTTTGGGGAGGAAAGAGGGGGATAGGGAGAAGGGGAAGAAAGCTTGAATGTTGGACGTTTTGGAGTTTTCGTGTTCCTAATTTGTACCCACCAAGTATCCATTGTGTTCCCATCAAATTTTCAATGGGTTCTCAACTATTCCCTTAGTTCTTAATGTGTTCCCCAACATGTTCCCAATAGCAATTCACTTTGTCCCATAGGTTTTGCGGGTAAATGCATACTATAGTGTCCTTTTTTTTGTGTCACAATGTAAAAATTCCCGACCGTCTAACTACATGATGTTTCTTAACTTGGATTTTTTTTTTTTAATTTGAAAAAAGGGATTCACATATATGATCTATTTTATCGTAAAAATAACATATGAAAAAAGAAAAACCATATGTTCATTTTTTGGTTTAGGGGGGACTTTAAAACTTGTCTTAAATTTAGTCACAATCCTTATTTAATCCCTAAATAATTATAAATGGACTCATAGATTTTGGGTTATTAAATTATTTGTTTGATAGTACTTTGCCACAAGTTGTATGATCAAAATGGAGACTAGAATTCTTATTAAGGATGTCATTGTTAATGAAAGTGGCCATTTGAGTATTTTTTTGGAAGGTCAAAATTCACAAGTATTTTTCAATATGTATTTTTTGAGTTTGATTCAAGTGTTTTCATTGAATTTTTTTTATAATGTACTAAAAAAAATGTACAACGCATAATTCTTGCAATAACTTAATTTATAGTTGGAAAACTCATTTAAAAAGTGATGACAACACTAAAAGTAATGTAGAAATGGACTATTTTGGTGCATTTTTTGGTCCATCATAATATGCATTTACCCTTGCTCAATGTTGTCCTTTGGGAAGCTATATAAGTAAAGTGATATTGAGATTTTTTGTACTTTTTATTTTTGGAGTGACTACTTCTATATTGGGGAGTTTTCCAAAATTTGTGAATGTTTCCATGATTGACCAATCAAAGAAGCTCATTGCAACAAAAAAATTTGAACTTGGAAAGCACCGTGACCTAGCAATTATTAGGTGTTAACAACTATGGGTACCTTGAACTAAGATAATGAACATTCTATAAAACATTTCTTAGGAAGGTGGGTTGCAAGTTTGTGTCCTATTTTCTCCATTCAGGTTTTCTTGGTGTTTTTGGTTCAAGGTCCTTTTTCTTCTCACTTGTTGGTGCCATTGTGGCCTCGGATGCAATTGGTTTAGCCTTTTCTTCATCTTCAAGTATTGCCCTAGCTTCAGCTTCTAATCGTCTTTTCTCAACAACTTGAACAATCTTTCTTTGCTTATCAATTATCTCACATCGATTCATCTCATCTTCAATTGTAGAGCCATTGTCACGAAAAAACATAGCCAAATAGTGCACTGGGTCCTTAGGCCTGCCATTTACATTTTTTTGAAATTTTATCTTCAAGCCTACATTTTTCAAACACTTCAACACTTTTTTTTAAAGTAAATTATGGGTCTTTTTATGTTAGTTGCTAATAAGACCTCAATGCAATATAATTTATACGATGTAGCCTATGTTGTTGGCCAAAGTGTGAACTAGTTACTTAACTAATTTGTCCTTCCAAAACCATTTTTTGCAATTTAATTGAATCTTCAATGAAAAATTTGTTCAATATTCAATAACTTCTCCACTACATGTTGAAACATCATGAAATGGGCTTAATGCACCTTTATCCATCAAGGGTTTTACAATGCTACCAAAAGCATGGCAAAAGGCATTATAGTTTGGGAGGTTTCAATTTGAGAAACAAAACAAACAAAGTACCTTCCTTGACAACATAGTTAATTGCCTAGTTTGAATTTCAATAGCAAATTTATTTTTATTTCTATATGAAAAGAATTTTCTCTTCAAGCTTTTTTTTCCATGTTACATGAATAATTTGAACATTTCATTTCTTAGGTATGCTTGGTTTCTAGAATTATAGTAACATAATTTTCCTTCCTTGCCAATTTGTATGGTAGGGTTTTATCTTTACTTCCCTTTCATTGGCTCTTGGTAAACATGTCACTTATGTTTATCAACTAAACATTAATTGTATTAACAATTAATGGTAGAAACACATGTGTCACGATCAATGCATAAGTGTTGGCAATTGCCTTATAGTTGCTTAGCTTAGTGATACATATTTTTTAATTGCCTTCTTTTCAATGAATGTCAGTTAAGCAACTTTAATGGGGCCAAAAAAAATTTTGATATTCCCATTTTAACAAGGAAACATTCCGTTTGTTATTATTTCCTTAATTTCAAGCCACCATTGTTTTCTCACCATAACATGGTGTAAGATTATTTCCTTACCCTTTTCCAAGGTTTTGAACTTCAAATACCCACATAGTTTCCAATGATGCATGGCTCATGTGAGTTTAACACGTGGCTTGCTAATGAACCCATAACCTTCTACCAATCAACATTAAATCAAAACCATTTGGATTATTGGGTTGAACATGCTTCTTCAAATGACAAAGGACCTTTGCCTAGATAGCATAATTATAGGTAATAAAAAATTCCTTGTTTAAGTATGTGGCCATTTTTACAACTTGAGTGTTTTCTTTCTAAAAGTGGCCACATTCTTGAATTTTGGTTACAAAATTTAGTTGGATTAGGTAATGATTTACGTGGAAAAATTAGGAATTAAACAATTTGATATCACAACACTTACATCCAATTTTTCATCAACATTAAATGATATTGCAATTTGTTATAGATGGTCAAGTTCCATTAATGAATTGGTTTCTAGGAATGTATTTACCTTGCAACGATTAGATGTTGTAAGGCTTGTAATAACAAAGGTACTATGTGTTTTTCCTGCATAACAACTTCGGACATTAATATTTATGCATTCCCAATATATTATTCATGTTCAATTTTTCAATTTAGTTTGTTCAATATTGTCTCTATTGCAATCATGCCAACCATAATCATCATCCAATAGATAACAAGTGTGAGATTATTTTTGGGGCTTTATGTTTTTTAAATTGTATTCTTGTTGCAAAAAATAATTTACTTGACATCAATGTCAAATTTCAACATTTGAGATCACATTTAAATACATCTTTTGGTTTGAATGGAAATTTAATCTTTCCATCAAGGTGAGTCACATAGATGATACCCTTATAGAACAAAGATATTTTGATTATCCTCAATACTTTAAACATGTTTACCTTTAATTGTATAAAGCATTTGATGTGTGAGTACATTATCCATGGGCTTCTCCTTTCCATATATGAATTACAATATGTGCATCAATTTTAAAACCTCAAATTTCTTTCTTTGATGGACATAGACATACTTAGAAAAGGTGAACTTGCCATTTATATATTGCATAAATGTGTTTTTAAACATGTGCAAATCATATATGTACATTCTTTTGTACACAAGTCAATTGATTGACATACATTTTCACATAAGAACAAGAATTCTTAGTCATACAAGGTAGGCTCGAATCTCATTAGCTCTTATTTCAATTTTTTCCTTCAATTGTTGCATATTTGATTTTGCATCATCATCAACCTATACCAAAGACTCATGATAAGATGTTGCATATTTAAAGTTTCAAAACCAATAAAAATTACTAGGTTCCAAGCTCTAATGAATATATTGTTACACATTCCAAGATTTATTAATTCCTTTGTAGAATTTACCCTTAACCCTAACTTATGGTATATTGCATAATCAAATTCAATTCACCATAGAAATGCAATATTTGATTATTAAAAAGAAAAGAGGACAATCAAATGATGACCCAATTTTCATGCCATGTGCATGTACATGTTCCAATTGAAAACTTGAAGCATGGTGTAGTAGAATTTATTTTCCAACTTCATAATTTGTTTGAATTAATCCAACATGCATATATAACAAACATAATTTAAACATTTAAACATTAAACATTAAAAGGTGTTGTTCATTATGAGGTGGAATTTTGAATGCTAGGTGGTAATTTTATCTCAACACAAATTGATGTATTACCGAATCATCAAGACTTCCATCAAACCATAGTTCATCAAATGTGAGTGGTATTGAAGGGTCTTTGGGTGGCATTAGTGCTGTTGAAATTGACAATGTTTTAGAAATCTCATGATAAGGCTACAAACATTTATATAATTACATGAAATATTGAATTGATTGTGGAAAAAAAAATTAAGATGGACAAACATTAAATAAATTCAAACAACATCTTTTAATTTGCAAGATAATGAGGACCAACTCTATGACTAATACAAATTTACTTCCGTTGGAATCCATTTGAACAATATAATAATTTCAAACACATTAGTATAATTTTGCTACATCCAAAACACCCACCAAATTCTACTAAAACGCAAGAGCATAATTCAATATGAACAACTCCTTAAAACCTATTGTGTTGAAATAGCAATTATTTCAAGTATATCTTTCATTGTCCAATATATTTTATTGTTGCAAATTCTTTTGTATTTGCCATATGTCAACATGATTGGGAGATAAAAGTTATTGCCTATTGGCTTGTTAGCAACATCTTTTCCCTTGATTGGAAGTTTCTTGGGTGCCATAAATTGTCACCAAATTCCAAAGCTAATGTTGTTCTTCATTACAACACAACAACTCGGTAAGTTAACCCAAAGTGTTATCATGGACATTTTGATAAAAAAAATGTGATATTTGCTCTATAAATAATAGTCACATTTTCCATATTAAATTAACCCCTTCCAGGACAAAAGCTCAAGGCCAAATGCAAAGAGGTGTGGGTTCCTTTGCATGTGACAATTTTGTGATAGTGCTCATCCATGTTGTCTTTTGCAACAAAATATTGTTTGTAGTTTTTCATCCAATGTGTTCATCCATGATAAAAACTACTAACCTAGATCCTAGCCATAACAACATTCACATATTGCTATTGTTAGAGGATTTTGTGTAAGGTAGGGCCCTAGTGGGAGCATTCACTAGGAATAAGGGGCCTAGGATATGTAAGGGCATGGTTGAGTTTGGTCTTGCACTTCAAGAATGGCCCCCACATGTGGTCCTTAGCCATTGGAACACACGAGGCAACCATTAGCATAAACATAAGCATATATAGATCATGAGGTAAAAGTAGCAAGATTAATGTGTATTTGGAAATTTTTCCATGTATTATACAGGATTAAAAGGAAACTTTAAATCGGATTTGGACTTACATGTGGTTATCATTAGCTTGTGCAAAAATTATGACCAATGACCACTTTGCCCTCTTGTTTTATTAGGGGCCAAATATTCCAACAAATTTGCCATCAAGCATAGGTAAAATCATTATCAAAGGAGCCAAGGATTGCATGTATTACTAAAAGAATCTTCCAACACCATGATTTTGAAAGAGGACAACATGAATTTTAAGCATTGAAATGTAGTGTGGTTTGGTGGAAAATGTTCCTATATGAATGAATTTGCATTTCAATGATTATTTTGCAATTATAAAATGTTTCATGTGCTCATTTAATGATATAAGGATTTAAGTACACACTTTTTGACTAGGTGTTTTAAAGTTCGAACACCCTTTATTTTATTTGAAATTAAAGCATTCAAAATGCATGGAAAGCCATATGATTATGATTATAAGGGCTTGGTATTGAAAAGAAAATGAAAATACATGTTTTAATTTGGTTAATGTTGATTTATTTTGAATGTGCTTTTGACCCAAAAAAATACATAACTTAAAAAACTTTTTTGGAAAAAAATGTTCTTTATTGTGTAAAAGAAGGCCAGGTTGCATTTTCATGACACAATTGGATGTGTTATTAAGCTTGTTTATACATTATATCAACATCTAGTTTTGAAAATTGCATGGATAATTGTTAAGTTAGACTTTTAATGCAAATTTTGGTATAATAAAAAAATATTTTATAGTTAAATATATGTCATTTGTTGTTTCCACATCAATTTCATAAACGTTGCAACACATAATGCCAAAAGTAGTGCTAGGCTTTATGGTAAAGTAGACCAAAGAAAGTAGCTACTTAAAATCCAATTTATAATTGAAGCAATTTTTGACATACGCATAAAAAAAAATAATATAATTTTTTTGAAAGTAGAAATATAAAACCATTAGGGCTTCCATTGGGTTTGTGGTAAGTTGAAGACAAATTTGCAATAACTTTTGGATAATAAAAGTAGTTAACAATTAGTTTTCAAACTAATTCATCAATATGGTGGTCAAAATAATTTTTACATAAAAAGTTCAATATATTACAACTACATTATGTACAATTTGAAAGCACATAAGTATATTTTAAATATTTATTAACTTGAGAATAAAGAAAAGTAAATATTTGATCTAATTTGATATACTTGCAACCAATTTTGTAAAACCCAAACATCTATGCAAATATATTCATTTTTTTGAAATCTACTTAAATGTATATCAAAATTGTGGTTCTTGAACTTTATTATAATAAAGTAAAATATTTTCATTACAATAATAAATGAATAAAATAAATCTTCTACTTTCAATACATCAAACCCTACTTATGGCTACTTGTCATTTTGTGTGACAAGCATCATCGATTGTTTATTTTACCTTGCTTTTGCCAGCTATCAAAGATATTCACAATGAAAGGCATTATAGAAATAAAATATTTTTTATCAAACGGATGATAAACACATTATGTAATATGTTTCCATCAAAATTTGAGAAAAAATATCAAGTATGTGGAGGCCACATGAGTGTTTTGGGGAAAAAAAGGTTCCTTTGACTATGACTACACCCATGCAATTTTAAAAATTTTGTCAAGTCATGCAAATATATTATGAGGTGTTGTGTGCATGGTACCAAGTTCATGGTCATGTGCAAGGGGTGGAAGGCTTGTGCAAACAAGAACTAAACTACTTAAGAACAAAATTCACAAAAGAATTATATTGTGACAAGTTTTTGTCACTATGTAATACCAAAAATGGACCAAATTATTTCAAGGCACCTAAAAAAATTTGATAGATGCATTGGGCAAATCAAAAAAATAATTTTCATTTTAATTTTCCAATGGTTAAATGAAATATTCATATGTCCATCTACCAAAAAAAATTTAGTATAATAATATTTTGCATGAAGTTAGAAAAAGCTGTCAATTTTGTTCCAACAATGAGTTTGGCAACCACCAATTTCAATGCGCATTGGGCAAATTTTCTTTAATTACCCAAAATTGGTGTTGGTTATTGTTCTTTACGACCATGGTGGCAATTTTGTTGGTGAAAATATGTGATTTTCATGTCCAAAAACAACAATTTAATCAAAGAAACCACCATGAGTTAGTTGGCTTTTATTATATTGATCATACAAATTGCAAGCCCATTTTATATAGGGCAAAGTACAAAAACTATACCACCCCAAAATAAGGTCATGGGAAACCCTAAAAATAAGTGTTTTCTTTTCAATTTTGTGGTCTCAAAAGCTTGCTGATTTTTCTAGAATTTTTTGCATTTTTTCTCAAATTTACAATCAAAATATGAAAATTTTCAATTTTTTTCTCACCAAGTCAAAACATTTCGCCCAAAAAAATCACTTAAAAAAATTATCTAAAATTTTCAATGCTTTCAATTTTCTTAAGTTTTTACACCAAACACAAAAATTGCTTGCAAAAGTGCATTCATCTTATTTTCACGTAGCTGAATATTAAACAATTCATTGCGTAATGCATCTACCCCTCATAACAAATTCACTTGGGCTAAACCCCCACAATGAAAATTCTTACTTTTTACGAATATTTTTTAAAAGTAAAAAGGATCTTACACCTATATGTTGACATAAGATTTTATGTCTCAAAGAATAGGTGTAGAAAGTTTTACATTGTATCAAAAGATTATGGCTAAACTATTTCATGAATGAATTTTCAAAGTTTACATACAAAGGGGCTCTCAAATCATTTCCTATCTTATACACAAACCTAAGGAACAAGGGTCAAATGACATTTGAATTAAATTTGTGATATGGCATTGGAAAGGGTTTTTCAAAGGATCTTTGTTTTTAAAAACTTATCAATCAAAATTTGTATGTGAAAGTTCTCATAACTTGGTCAAAATCAAGAATTTGATTTTAAGATTCTCATTTTGTAATGTTGATTTTTTTTCTCTTGATTGCAATACTTGCAATAGCTATATTCAAGATTAAGTATACCCATCAAGAACCACTTTCAAGACTTACAAATTACAGTCTTGTTAATTTTTCACTAGTCAAAGTCAAACCCTAGGTCTTGCAAGTCCTTTTTTTGGGAGGCATTTTCAAAAATTACAAAATTGTTGGGTGATTCAATCACATCCCGCCTCTTTTTCTCCGTTCTCTTACATTTCATTTGCACTTTGAGTGTGTCTAACTTTTTCTTGCTTGACTTTTCATGATTGAACTTGGAGCTGCATACCTAAAACTTCAACAACGTCCTGGATTTGAAAATTTAATTGATCAACCTTCAATCTTAGGCATTTAGATTTTATGTTTTTCTTGTTTTAGTTTCTTTGCAAACTTGTTGTGTACCTTGAATACCTTCATTGAAAAGCTTGGTGAAAGGGAAATGTTGTTGTGCATTTGTGTTTTTCTTCTTCAATTTATTTTATAGACTTATTATGTAGTTCATTGAGAAGCTTTTCAAGGGAGGCAAAGTCCATGGCTCGTGATGTAGCATGGTATGTTGATATGGGTTTAACAATAGGAAGCAATGATGTTTTGAATTTGATTAAGAAAGATGTGCCAACATTTCATATTGAAAAAGTCTTTGGGCCGAAATTTTCAAAAAATGGGTATAGATATGACTGGAAGTTTTTTGCTCCAATGGTGTGGAATATTTTTGAATTGTATAGAAGGGTGACGAGGAAGCACAAGGTGACTAATGGCCAAGTTAATAAAGGTTTTGCATAAGGTATGATATGTTGGATGAATGGTGACAACCTTGATTGGGCAAAATATGCAATTTACTATGGCAAATATGCTATAGAATTGAGGGAGACAAAGGCAACCAATTTGGTTTGGTAACTGGAATTGGGTGGTGTTTGTGAGGTGAAGCAAGCTCCACAACCTCCAACTTGTAGATGTGTGAAGGTTGAATATGAAGTTGTTGATGTAGAAGTTTTGAAAAGGAAAAGAATTCAGGTTTTGAATGAGGAGTAGACAGAGAATAAGTTATCAAGGTCTTCATTGAACCCAAAATGGTATCTAGAAGAGATACAGAGTTTTGAAGATTTGTTGTAGTTTAAGAGGTTAGTGTTGGGAAGTGTGAAAAAGACTATAAATGTTGTTGTTGTAAAAAACGAAGACGTGATTGCTATTGAAAAAAGTTGTAAAATCACCTTGGAAGATTTTTGAAATGTGCATGTAGTAGCTATTTGATAATTGGTTGTGGCCCAAGAAGAGTTAGAGGTTGTGCAGGAATCTATTGGTGCAGCTTCTGTGTAGGCAAACCCTAAAGATTTTGAAGTGTCGTCATGTGAGAAGATTAATAGTACTCAAGTTCATTCAAAACATTTTGAACCTACTATAGCACATCATGGATCAAACATGGTTTTTTCAAGTGTTTATGAAAGCAAATTGAAAACATTTGAAACAAATAAATAATAGTATTTCACCACTGAGTGGTTTCAAATGTCAGTGTTAAAAGAACAATAATTGGTTTGGGCAAATCAAGTGGTCAAGGCAGCAAAATCTATTTTTGTGTTTGAGAAGAAGAAATCTAGGATAGGTCAACTTGATTTAAAGGTGACAATGCTTTAAGACTTATTGAAGCTAATGCAAGAAGGTGGGGGGTTTGGACTTAACTCATTGCCCATGCTTCATGATCTTGATTATAAACCTAAACCTTATATTATACAGTGCCCAAGTAAATCCACATTTTTTGTTAATGAATGCCCTATTTCTTAATAATGATATACTAGTTGCTAATTGTGGTCAAATGTACCACATATCTTGTATCGCATATTATGCGGGTTTTCATCCATGCTATAAGATTGTTGATTGCAAGGAAGAATTCCAGCATAATTGGCTAGTAGTAGTCAATATTTAGCCTTTGAGTGAAATTGCATTGACCTCCTTGATCAAAAGATTAGTTAAATACTTCATGGTTGTATTTCTTGCCATTTGTAAGAATCAATTGAAGGAATTAAAGGCATAAAATACTTACATTTCAAATAATTTGAGCAAAGCTAGCAAAGTTACAAAGGATATTTACAAATTGAACAAGGACATCAATGGACTCATGGGTGAAAATCCTTTACACCACATAGGACGAAAAGGGCTTAGTCCTTTTTTACCCTATATCTTGATCCCCATAAAAAATAATGAGTCAAAAGTTGTCAAATATTTTAAAAGGATTATATTTTAAACCATTACAATTATAGATTCCATCATACTCATCCATAAATGTGTTTTTACATGGTAAAAAAACATTAGACAAAAGAGACAAAAAAGGGTGACGTGACAAGATTTTGGTACACCTTAAAGAATTTACACCTTCATATACAAGAATACAAGGACTTAATTTATGAATGAAAAATTTGACTCCTACAATAGGTTAGGTACATGACATACTTTACTACTTGAGGTCCAAGGAGTCCATTACAAATGATATCCAAGAAAACTATCAAATTGAGAACTATCACATTAACAACTCAAGAGAATTGTCAGATTTGAGTAGAATTTCAATCTCATCACCTTGAAAAACTAAAGACACATATTTACGAAATTAGAATTCACATGGTTCAAATTGTTTCAAAGGACAAATAACCATGAAATTGGATAGACCTCTAGATGTAACAATATCAAATCAAAACATTTGGTTTAGATTGTTTCAAGGGCCAAAAAACCATAAATTTGGGTCATAGACTTTCGGACGTAGTTAACCAAATCAAAACACATCCATGGTTAAGATTATTTCAAGGACCAACAAATGGTAAAATTTTGACAAAATTGTAAACATAGTAATAATAAATTAGAACACATCATGGTTTATATTGTTTGAAGTACCAATAAATCATAAAATTGGACTAAACTATATACATAGTAATATGAAACCAAAACACATGGTTTAGATTGATTCAAAGACCAGCATTTATCATAAAACTAGATAAAATTATAAACAACAATATCGCATCAAAATGCATGGTTCAAATTAGTTCAAGGACTAACATTTATCATAAAATTGGATAGAATTGTAGACACAACAATATTGCATCAAAATGCATGGTTCAAATTGGTTCACTTGGACCAACATTTATCATAAAATTGGACAAAACTATAGACAACAATATTGAATCAAAATGCATGTTTCAGATTGTTTCAATGACCACCAATTCATTAAATTGGGCACCAATCAATAGATGACAAAGTAGGGGCTACTTGATCTTGACCACATTCAAGACTAATGATCAATGTAAAAAAAACACAATACATTGAGCTGACCTCAACTATGTGCAATTTTCAGCAATGAAACTATACATATGATTATGCAACTAGGTAGATTAGCAAACCTAGTTGACTCACATATTATCATGTCAATTTAAATGTTGTCAAAATTAATTTATGCAAGACCTACTAGCCATAAAATTCCACCCATCTGTAGAATAATCATACCAATAATGACATTTGTGACCACCCACATTGAAAATAAATGCATGGAAACCAAAAACATAGGATTGAGATGGTTTGCTACAAGAAATTTGACAACTGGTTGTCCACCTTAACTTAGTATTTTGACTCACAAAAACTTAATATATCTTGAAAAAACTATAAAAACTCAACA
>Ga0209611_10007938_pt1 | contig 16844 bp, 13 predicted proteins | sample S1TSphgellanicum_3_FD_187693 | JGI IMG/M metagenome (GOLD analysis project Ga0209611, IMG submission 187693) | Host-associated microbial communities from peat moss isolated from Minnesota, USA - S1T2_Fc - Sphagnum magellanicum MG (SPAdes) (version 2) | ecosystem: Host-associated > Plants > Peat...
TTTGCAAAATAAAAAATGGACATAATGTAATTGTCCATTCACATGTTCCAAACAAGAATCTTTGTGGGGAAGTTGGAAACCAACGATACCAAAAGGTTCCCTAGGATATCAATGAGGACAAAGTGAACCTTGTCATTTGTGTGGGCCTACAGAGGGGGGAGTGATGCACAAATGAATATCAAAAGGCATATGAAAGGAAAGTTTGTGATACAAAAAAGAGGAATTGAAGAAGGAGAAACCTAATGAATGAAGGATGAAATCCATTTACAGTCTTCAAGCCACTTGTTAATATCAATCTTCTCAACAAAGATATTTGGCCAAGAAATTGGGAGAACAACACACTTCCGTCTAGGGGATTTAATAGTTGATAATACAATGGGACTAGGGTAGGAAAGGGTGAAATGGGAGGAGTGGAAATCATCAACAAGCATGCTTGAGCCACCATGGGAAAAAGGAGGTGGCATAACCCTTAGAGAGGTTTGGGTGAAGTGATCTCCTCAATGAAGTCTTTAATGGTGGAATATTCTCCAGCAAGGGAACCTCTACATAAGCCTCCTTAACCTTAGCTACATCTTTAATGTCGCAACCCCACTTTGAGGGAAGTGTGAGGTCGTCACTCACACTCCCGAAAATGGGACTTGGGAGTCCTTTGGGACTCCTGAAAATTTAGAACACGATTGCAGGGGTCAAAACACCTCGCCTTGAGGTGTTCTTTATACCGTTGGAAAGGTCTTGAAGTGTAGATGTCTAAAATGGCCTCGCATCAGCCATTTGGACATCTGCAACACAAGTTATGGTCGAAAGAAGGGAATCGGCCCAATCCTTGTGTCTGCAGGCGAAGTGCGACACACCTTTAGAAAGTTCTCGAGAAGAGCTACAACTTTGCTTCAGACCTCGTCCCGATCCGAGGTCGAGGCGAGAAGTTATGAGCGTCTGAAGTCCCAGAAGTCAAAACTGGGACAATTTCGGGACTCCACTTTGGGAGTCCCGAGAAAAAAAAGCCATTTGGATGTAGGTGTGACGGAGAGTCGCAAAGAATACTATATGGGGGAAGGTGTTGGCTTCCCCCGAGTCCGGGTCGTGGTGAGTCAAATGAGTCCAAGTTGCCCGTGGCTTGTCCCAACACCAAAAAGGTGCAGAATGAGTTCTAATCAACTTGTTGGTTGGATTTGGATGCAGGTCCGATAACTAAATAAGCTTGTCCCTCTTCCTAGTCTAATCCTGGAGCTTTCATCACGCCCCCCTCTACCCCCTTTTAATGCTGGAAGCTGGGAGCGGCTCCAAGTCCCAAACTACTTCCGCAATTTGACATAGCTGGATCCCTTTTGGGTCTAACAAGGGACTTGGGAGTGCGTCATTTAATCCCTCTAACTTGCTCCTTTCCATTTTTCCTACCATGACAAACAACCTTATTCTTGGCATCTTTCAACTTGAGCACTTGTAAAGGTTAGGACGTTTTCTTAAAATCGAGGTTCATGTCTTTCTTGAAAGGAAAGTTCAGATGTTAACATGTTATTTTTGGGGTAATCAAGGTACCACCCACAATTACTAAGGTCTGAGGATGTCTAGTCCTTTAGAAGATCCTTGCAAATGATGGTATTGTCCACCTTGGGATCACACCAGATCTCGAGGAGGTGTGGGAAGTGATCAACTACTCTAATAAGAAGCAAAACATGATAAAAGCACTTGTAGGATGAAGACAAACATTGAGGCATAAATTGATTTTCCAACCATGTCTACAACAATTTGACAAAAAGAAATTAATTAAAGCAAAGAAGCTTCCATCTAGGGTTTCAATTTCTCGAACCCCTTATGACCAACTTTCAACATTGAAAGAACGCCAAATGTGGTTGTAAAAAAACTTCAATGAATATAGATTTTTGAAAGGAAAAGAAGTTTGTCATGGACATGCCTAGGCAAAAGCATGGTAAAGTAAACTCAAAAAATAATTTGCCCTAAATCCAATTTATAATTGAGGCAATTTTGGACATATACATTAAAAAGTAAATAAAAAGGCTTTGCAAGTAGAAATATAAAACCATCATGACCTCCATTGGATTTGTGATAAGTTGATTACAAAATTTTAATAATTTTTTTGTTAAGGCCACCCAATAAATAACCGGGTTTCTAAGTGAAAAAAAAACTTAATAAACTCTTGTTTTAAGGGGGGTGATCTTTAAAACCACCAAAATTCAATTATTGGTAAATCAAATAGATTTTTGAAATACTGCAATTTTCGATAAGGGAATTGCACTATCAAATTGGAAGTGGGGATAGACACTTGCAACCACCTTAGATATCAAAACACAAACCTAAAACTCCTATGATAGTAATAGGATAACCATGGAAAACACACACACATTGAATGAACATACTTGAAAACATAAAACCTTGTGGAGAAATACCAATATAGCAAAAAACATTGATTACTTCAAAAAGAAGGTAAAAAGTTCAAAAGGTTTGAACTTTTTCCACAAGTAGTCTTGAAAAAACTTTATACAATCTTCTTTTTTGCAAGAAGAAAAAAACTCAAAATCCCCCTAGATATATACCTTCCAAACCTTATTAAAAAAAATCCTAACTACCAATCCAATTGATCATTTTTAGATTTTTGGTGCTAAAAATAACCATCTCTAAATCTGGTTTTAGTTAAAACAAATCCAATTTCAATTCCACAAATTTGGTTTTAGTTACATAAATCTAGTTTTGATTACACCAATATGGTTTCAATTACATAAAACCCATTTCGGTTACATTATTTTAGTTAAGATTCTACCAGATTCAATTATAAAATCGATTTTGATGACAAATTTTTTTTTCACTTCAACATTATCCTCCCTTCAAAATGGGATTGCATCCTCAGAATCACAAAATAACAAAAAGTTATAACATCCTAACACTATCATTTACAACTATTTTGTTCTTATTGAAATTAACTTTAAATTTGGTTACCTATTCTACTAGGTCACATGGAAGTTCAATAATCGGTTTGACTATTCCGCTAGGTGCGACTTCTAGTTGTGACCTTGAGGGTGAGTCCTTGACCTTCTCCATCAAAACCTCTCGAACGTTTGCATTTTTTTCCCTTGCACTAGAATCAATTTGACTTTCCGATAGAGGTCAACTACCCAATGTTTCCTCAACTCATGTCCCAACTTCATTCATAGTTCTTCATGAATCGATCTCCATTTCTTCTCCTACCTCCCAAGCTTCATTTATTTGTGCGACAAAGGTGGGTCTAGTTGGAAATGCTACAATTGTTAGTTGAAAGTTTGGGATTACCAAATGTGGCATCGATTTTTGGTAATGTTTTATATGAAGGATATAAAGCTCTTCATCCTTTTGAGGCTTGCAAAAGTTTCCTCCAAGATCTTTGCCACCTAGCCCTTGAGCGACTCCCATAGCTTGGCCTTGTTCTTTTGACCTTGGCGTTGGTGTATTAGCAACTCCGCTTTTGCAAAAGTGTTCCATCTACAACATTTTGAATTTCGCCATCTGATGGTAATAGAAGTTCACCTTTTTGGCCTTTTGGGTTAACACCCGCATCTCCTTCGTGAGGGCTTCAAGGTCGACACTGGTCAAAGGAGGGTCAGTTTGCAATTCCTCCATTTCCCTTTGTAACTCTTCCCTTTTTTTTATTACTTCCTAAATTCTTGTTCCAACCCCTGAATCTGTTTATATAGCCCAAGGTTGGCCTTTTCGGTGTGGGCCAGCTTGCCTTTAGTGGACTCTAGGCTTTTTTTTGCCTTGTCCAACTCTTCTTCCAACCTTTTTCACTCCTCCAACTCCTTATGGTATTAGACCTCTAGTCGATTCCAGTCTTCTGTAATGTGTCGAGGGCAACACCCACTGCCTACACACATTCCTCCAACCTTGGAATAGCCTTGCGGTAGTCCTTGTTATGGGCCTCTAATGTGTTCAACTACAGACACATTGCGTAAGCTTCATGAAGCTATTTTCCAGATCCTAAATGGTTCTGGAATCTTTCCCATTAGTTGCCTTAAGTTAGTTGACTTAGCCTTCTAAATCTTGCTTCTCACCGAAAATATTCCAGTTACTTTCTAGCAGGGCATCATGTTCTGTTGCTAAACATTAAACTTCATGTCAATATTTGTCACCAACAAGATGTACGAATCGGAGATCAAGAGGTAAGATTCCAAGTTGTTTAACAAGGCATGGACTACCGAAACTATCAAACTTTGGGGTCCAATTACCTATGGTGTCTCAAAAAAATTTGGCCAAAACTGGAAAATATCTACCCTTGGTCGATGTGATAGACTTTTGATTGCCATATTGGCACCAAAATTAAATTCCAATGGAGTTTCAACATCTAGTAAAATATTTACTAGAATTGTTTTGGAAAAAAACCTATTGTGTAGATGTTGCAACAGTGATGCTCTGATTTCTTATTGCGATAGAGGGGTTTCCTTTGGAGATAAGATATTTGTTGTAAGTTCCAAATCTTTGTCTCCAAAAGGGTTTCTAGTTTGAGTTTTTTTCTAGGAACTCAATGTCGTTTTTGGTGTTCGTTTCGTCGACGTGCACTTCCCTAGTGCGGAAGATTGAAGGCACAACCGTAATCAACCCATGGTCTAAGCTCCTCAATGCTAGTATGGTAGTTTCTGGTTCTGATTCATCCTATTGTGGATGCCCTGTTTCACCCATTAAATGCATCAGATTTGAACTTTCCTCCATACCTATAGGTGCACCTTGTGATTGTATGTTGAAATTCCTCCTCCTTGCCTTGGTTGGTGAGTTCTTTTCCAATTCATCCTCCTCTAAATCTGGTGTTAGAAAGCTTGAGTTCACTGAAAACCATTTCCAAAGCATTATGTCCAAGATTTGTGTTCCTTTGAACTCCACATCTTTGATGATGTCAGATTTGTGGGAATTGCCCAAGTCATGCAACCTATTGGGAAGGTTGTTGAACACAACACCAACCTAGTTGATCTACATCTTGGTTTCAATGAACACTACCAAAATCATGAACTTTTTTGTCACATAAGTGAAACGACTCTCCTTCAACCAAATGCCTTGGATTAGAATGGGCATTCTAGCAACATACATGCCCTTGAGCACGGAAACTTTCCATCCTTCCATGTCCACTAGAGCTTCCAGTGGAGCTATTTTTTGGAAGCTTGGCTCCTTTTGTTTTGTCGGTAATTTCGAGTGCCTAGCCTATGGCAATAGTAGCATTTCTACCACCATATCTTTGATGAGTAGCACTTGAACCCCCTTACTACCAACTCTATCACATCAGTATTAGATCAAATGATACCTTGGATAAATTATTTTATTAAAGGGCAAATGGGCATAAGTTCAAGACTTAGAAGACCTCCTATTCCTATCTATTTTGCCCAAGTCACATCCCTTCCATCTATCCATCTATGCAGTTTGTCCATTTTGGTAAAAATGACCTTTTTATTAGAAATAGACATCACATATTTTTCTCATTAGTTTGCTTTGCCCGAGGTTATCTCCCATTTGGAATCCAACTCAGCCTCTCTCAAATATTTTGGCCTCTCAACATCTTTTTTGTCTTTTCCTTGCTCACACTTCCTTTCATGATGATCGAAAATGACAAAAGTAGTGGATTGGATATGAATGGCAACAAATATGACAATGGGCATAATAAAGGAGGAAATGAACACCTAACAACACCAATAACATAATGAAACAAAAAATTGGTGGCATGTACATGAACAGTGGAAGTATTTAAATAAGAAAAAATTATCAAAGTCAATGGACTTTTGGTAACAGCCAAAACGGTTAGTCTTATGTGACCATTGGAAATGATTTCAACCATTTTCGAATAATCATTAAAAACAATTGTAACCGTTTCACCCATTTTGGTTGTAACAAAATTCCCAATTACTATTCTTTTGTTTTGATAATCACTCTTTTATAACCGTTTTTGGGTAACACCATTTTTGTAATTGATTTTTTGTAACGTCAGTTTTGTATCCGGTTTTTGATAACAAGTAACTTGAACCTCATTGAATTTTGATTCATTCTCAATAAATTCCAGTGGAGTTATAATCAAATCACTATCCTCTTCTAGTTCGAAGAACTGTTTCAGTGGAGTGATAACTAGATGACTATCCATTTTTGGTTGTGTGTCATCCTCCACTTTTGATTATTCATTGGGATCCCCCCCCTTGTACCCTTGGTTCCCATCCTTGGGAAATTACAAAGAGTTGGTAGGGCTTGAGCTTGTTTGCATTTACAAGGATGGGGTGTGGGTCAAATTTGTTTACCATAATCAACAAAACAATTTTGTTGAGGAGACAATACTAAATTTGGTATGGCTCGAACCGTTACCATTTTAATTTTCCATGGTGAGTTTTTTTGGACTTTGGAAACCATAGGAATGGTCATTAAGGGCAAATGATTTTTGTTTATAGTGTTGGTGCACCCATTCCGCCAAGTTGGATTGTCTTTTTGTTGTCGTTGCAATAGCAACTTGGCGGGATTCTTCCAACTTTTCTAAATTGGTTATTCATCTAGATAGAACACGTATCGGAGTGTGATCCATTGGATTATGCTCCAAAGGAAGGAAATATTTTATGGGCATTAATGAGTGAAATTGTTGTTGCTACTTGATGTTTCCCATGCATGTTGACATTCGGGAGTCCATTGAAATACTTCGATTTTTTGCAACAATTTCGTGATCAAGGCCATGATGAAAGCAAAGTTCTAGATGAAACAACGATAAAATTGGGCCGTGCTATTAAAAACTTGAATGTCCTTGGGCGTTGTTGGTTTCGGCATGTTGACTATGGCTGTAATTTTTTTAGGATCTTGCAGCTTCCTTTCTTTACACACAATGTAACCAAATATGACATTGAAAAACACCAAAAACATACATTTTTCCGGGTTGAAATTAATACCAAATTTTTGACATTTGTCAAAACACAATCGAAGTTTAACCATATGTCTTTTCAAATCACTGAAGACATTGAAATCATCTAAAACAGTTTCATGAACACACCAAGATATTCCTTGAAAGCCATATTAATAACTCGTTGGTAGGTTAATGGTGCGTTTTTCAACACAAAGGGCATGATTAACCACAAAAAAATGCCCCATTTGGTGATGAAAGTTTTTTTGTATCGATCTTCCAATGTTATCATGATCTAATGGTGATGCACCCCCTAGCTCCTTGAAAGACTCAATGCGAGTCCAAAAGTGAAAATATCAAAAGAAGGAGTTGGGGTATGCTCCCTAGCTTGCAACATTTCAAGGGTAAGAAGGGGCGCATTCAAACCCCAAAACAAGGACTAGGATAAGTGACAAGCGCGTCAATTATTCATATGGAACTGTACAAACCAAACAACAAGTTGGTTAGCGCATAATTGGAGCACTTTGGTGCACGAACGAATCATAGGCATACATGAACTTATAAAACTCTCACAACCTAGACTTGGGGGAAGCCACCACCTTCCCCCTTATAGTATAATCTATGATTAGCCATAGGGCCTACATCCAAATGTCATTGTTCTCGGGACTCCCAAATCGAAAGTGACTTGGGAATCCCAAAATTCTCGAAATTGGGATTCTTGCTACTTTGGAGGCCCATAACTTCTTGTGTAGACCTCTGAATGAGGTGATGTTTAAAGAAAAGTTGTAGCCCTTGTCAAGAGATTTCCAAGGATATGTGGCATGCCACCTACACGCACTTAAATCAGGGCAATTCCTAACCTTTAATGATCAAAAGTCAAATTGACACTTTGACTTTTGGCGCTTCTTTCAACTATAACTTGTGTTTTAAATACTCAAATGGGTCATGAAAACTCATTTTACACATTTACATCTCAAGAACTTTCCAATGGTATAAGGAAAGTTTTAATCCAATGAATTTTGGCCCTTAAAATTACTCTCTAAACATTCAGGACTTCATAAGGACTCCAACTTTCAAAGTGAAACTCCACTTGGGAGTGTGTGGGCTCATTCCCTCACATTCTTTCGCACTCCGAAAGTGTAAATGTGACTTCTGAATTGCACTTTCAACCCACACCTTTCCATGCCCTTGCTTTGGTCACGAGCCCAAAACTAGGGTCGTGACAAATAGTAATCGAAAAATCTCTCCAAAAATGAATATGTTTTGTGTCTAGCTACCATATCCAAGCCCCTCCCCCATAAATGGTAAAGGACATGGATCCTTTTTCGTGATTACATTTAGTCTCCTGAAATCAACACAAATGTAACTTACCATTATTCTTGGGGACCACCACAATGGGCGAAAGTCGAGTTGTTTCTTCCACTGGAACAATGAATCCTTCAATCAAAAGTTTGTCTAGATAATGTTTGACCATAACTACATAATTGGGATTCATTTGATACCGATTTTGATGGGAAGGTGGTATTGTTGTATCCAGTTCAATCCAGTGTTGAACAATGTGAGAAGGTATTCCTTTGAAATCCTTGTAGGACCATCAAAGACATCCTTGTATTCTCGCAACAAAGATTCCACTTCTATAGCTATTGAAAGGTCTAGATTAACATTGAGCTTCACCAACTACAACTCGATAGTAGTGTCTAGATTCAAATTTCAAATCTGGACGTTTTCTTGTAACGTCCATCAGACAATTTTGAAATCTTGCACCTTTAAATGTGCAAGGATTTCATCTACTAAATTTCCCTTGGTGCATGAAGGAAATCAAACTTTAACTCCTCTGAATTGGTTTCTAGAGCAATGTGGACATAAGTGTGCTTAGTTCCAATAAGGTAATTGTTCCAATGGTGATCAATTCCGGTTCTACCTAAAGGAGAATTTTCTCTTCCTCATCTGTGATGCCATTGGCAAAATAATAATAGAAAAAAAACTTCTAGTTGCTTGGTATTAGCATCCAAGTGTTTTATTACTAGCATTGTTTGAATCGCTCCATTGCCTCCTATGGTGATCAGGTTCGTCCCCTAATCATGAATCACATGGCATTCCTAAACCAAGGTTGGCCAAGGAACATGGAATAATTACCATCAAATACATTGTTCCGCATAACGATGAATGTGGCCATGTATGGAATTCCATGTATATGTATTTTGAAGCCCCAAATGATTCCAACTGGCTTCGTCAAACTCTAATATGCCATTCGGAGCATATAAGGGGCGGGTTTGGGGGAAGGCAACCCAATTGTTTCCTTAGATTTTTTGTGATAATGTTGGCACTAAAACCTCCATTTAGTAACACATCATCCACTAATTTCTCCCTACATGGACTTAGATAATCGTCATGTGAGGGTCAATGGCAACTAAAGCCATTGTCAGAATCGGTGGTAAAGGGGGAACCGATTTTTGTTCTATAAAAAGTTCAAAGAAAACATATTGTTTTAAGTCTAGTGCAATCTGAAAGAGTTGCCCAAGGGTCAACATATGTTTGCTTTCAAGTAACTAGTCTCTAATAGGCTATTGAACTCGAACTAATTCCTCTACAACTCTCGACATGTCAATTTTGATTTTCAAACCAAGATTGACCATTATGGCCTCCTTCTTCTATTAATGTTTGTTTAATCCTCCAGGCAGTCCCTCAGCAATTTTCGATGTTGGGAGTTGTAATGGTGGTTCCTCATTTTATAACTATTCGATAACATCTTCAAATGATTTTTTAAATTGTTTTCCTTTTACTAGTTTACTGATGTCTTGTTTCACTTCATCTCCTTTTCCTTGAATGCATCAACTTTGAAGGCTTGATTTTTGGTCATTATGGTCAACACCATGTTAATTGCCACATTCTCCTTTTTTTATTCAAAGTTGGCCTTCTTGTTTTTGAACATCTCCAAGGCTGCCTATCGATGTGGGTAGTCAAAAATCTTATGATCAAGACCACTACAAATGAAATAGGAATATTGAGTGGTAGTATTAGCAATTTTGTTGTCGTAACCCTAACATTGGGTTCGTGACTAAGTGTGAAGTGTAAAGGCCCATGAGGCCAACATTATGTTTAGGTGTGAAACACACTTTCACAAATGGGGGAGAGTGCAAGGGATGAAGCCCAATGACTCCCAAGTGCATTCCCACTTTGGGAGTTACACTCGTGCGAGAATTGTGAATATTCAAAGCCTTCGTTAAAAAGGAAAACAAGTGCCAAATTGGGCCCCTAAGACACCATTAAAAAGCTTTTGAAGCATAAATGTTTAAAATGCCCTTGCATTGTTCATTTAAACTTGATTTGCATGAATTATGATCAAAAGAAAGGGTGAAAGTCAAATTGAAAATTAGATTCTCGACCACAAATCCTTGGAAAGCAGGGGTCAAATGAGGTTCAATTGGAGCATGTTATACATCGTTGGAAAGATTTTTTTGAAGGCTATAAAATATTGCCCTCGAATGTTCATTTTTAAAAAAAGGCTTGATTTGAAAAAGATATGAGTAGCCAAATTTTTTGGAGAATCAGAATCCCAATTTTGGACTCACACTTGGGAATCCTAGGGAAAAGTGACATTTGGATGTAATTCCTGTAGAAAGGCATAGAGTATACTATAGGGAGGGAAATGATGCATCTTCCCAAAGGTTACAGGCCATGTAAAACTTATGCTTGAGGTTGTCCTTTCCAAGTTTGCCACACCACTTCCATTCAACTTACAATAACCGCTTTCTTTCTTGGTTGTGCAAGTTGATCTCATCTTGAACTCTCACTTGTGAGTTCATCCTAGTCCCCATCCCGGAGCTCCAACACGTCCCTTTTACCCCCAAAGTGTTACGAATTAGGGAGCATACCTTAACCCTTTCTTCTTCCATTGTTTCCACCTTCAGATTCTCATTTGAATTTTTCAAGGAGTTTGAGGGTGCATCATTTGTTATTGTGGTTTCCTTTATAAGGATTTCTAGTTGTCTTTGACTGAATAGACATTTCATTCACATGTACCTCCTTTTTCCTCTTTCAACCAGTTGTTCGGGTTTTCAAGGTTCCAATGGTAGCACTCTTTGGTATAACTAGACTTTTTGCACTGACCGCATAGTAACTCACTCCTCCTAGAAACTATGATTTATTTTAGCTTTGATGGAGGTTCCAATAATTTCCAGTACTCATTAACATCACCCATGTTCTCTTTGCATGTTACCATAACTTCATTGTGGAGAAACAAAGTATATTATTTCATCCTAGCAGTGGTTACCTACAAATAGGATACCAACCCGACTTAGAAAAATGTCGTAAGTAGATTATCATCCACTTTATGATTCAAGTAGTTTGCTAGTTTCAATATGTGTTCATAGTATACATCCACTTTTTCGTCTAGTGATTGTTTGATGATTCTCAAAATCATATACACTTGTTCGTCTATTTACACCTTCCAGTACTATTTGTAGAAAGCTACCTCTAATTTGGCAAATGTGCATCGAAGGTGAAATTGCATGAATTTTTCCCCTGATTTCAAAATTACATCCCTCAAAGTGAAGCAAAATATGTTGATTATGTCCAGATTATTCCTTTCCCCATTGGCTTGGATGACCTTTCAAAACACCCAAACATGGGCATTAGGGTCAATCCCTACACTATAAATGGAGTAAGGAAATAATTTCCAATTGGTAGGTGCCACTGGAGGTAGATTGGGTGCCATGGGTAGTAGGGAAGGTACCACATCATCCACGGTGGGCCCATCCAAGGTCCCCCTATAGGTGTGGTCATGGTTGGAATCGGTCGTCTTGGAGGTTCTCCTCCACCCCCTGCCAATCTGACACCTATTCTTGGCCTTTCCGAATTAAAAGCTTCTCACAGTACTCGTTCGTGTGCCCCAGTTGAATGACTGAGTCCTTTGGGTTATCCTTTGTTGGAAGGTCCAAAAGATTCTTTGCTTACATTTGGTGGGCCTCTGCCACCAGCCCCAACCATGCTCATTATAAGCATATACATTATCTCCTGACATCATACCTAGCCCAACCCATCCTAGTGTTGCAACCAATCTCCCCCCTTGATAGGGTTGTCCCATCATGGGCTAATAAGGCTACATGGAAGTTAGTGTCAAAAAAGAACCATAGCCTTCCAGGGAAGGAAAAAAATTTCTTGTGGGATTTGAAAATCTTGGAAATTCACCCTTATCTACCCCAATACTTAGGTGTGAACCGGAATTTCTTAATGCAATATTTGGGTAACTAAAGATTATAATTATAGGAGGATTTCTTGAAGGAAATGTGGCTGGGAAACCTACCTAAACTTCAACTTGACTAAATTTATAAATACAACTGGTTAACAAATGCCCAAACCCATGATAGAATGAACACACATGAAGGGAAATTTCCACATTGAAAACAGAGGTTACCGGATTTTCTAGGTGAAGTTCATTGTCACCCATGAGACTCATTGTCAACGAACGACCGCTATAGTTATTATCCAAGGTATCTCTTTCCTAAAGGTGTCTTAACTTTTCCAAATGCCCTCAAATTTGACTCAAATCGGTCTCCAGAGCAGCTAAACTATGTAGCATTCCTTCATGGTACCAAAAAGTTGGATTTTTGGTAGCATCCCAAATGGGCTTTTGAGAGATTCTTTGTTGTAATGTAATGGGCGTTAGCCTCAAGAGAGGTTCCCCCATCAATTTCGATAGTTGAATTGTTCTAGTGTCCAATTCTATTTTTTTGGTTATGATTTCTAGTGCATCACTACTATGAAATGTGGTGACAATGTCATCATCCACTTTGGACAAATCTAGTTCAGAAATTGATCAACCATTTTTTGCATTTTTCTACAAAACTTCATCCAACTTCTTCCACATACCTCTTGTCATAATAGTCAACACAATACACCCAAACAAAAGATGGAAAATAATTTTTTACTATATATATTTTTTGTTATTGTGCTAAAACAAAAACACTTAATGGAAAGCAAACAACAAAAATATTTAATAAAAATTAGAAAGCAATAATCCTCATGATATCAAGCCAAAAAGGCTAATGATGAATAAAGTCAAATAGCTTTATCCCTATGCCAAACTTTAAAGTCACGGAACTAAGTATTTTGGTTCTGTATCTACAATATGGTCACCAAATGTTAAGGCCACTTGATAATTAACCAGGTTTGTAAGTGAAACAGAAATTTAATAAATTCATGTTCAAGGGGGGTGATCTTTAAAACCACCAAAATTCAACTACCAGAAAATCAAATAGATTTCCAAAATACTCTAATTTTCGATAGGAGAATTGCACTATCGGATTTGAAATGGGGATAAACACTTGCAACCACCTTAGATATCAAAACATGAACCTAAAACTTTTGTGACAATAATAAAATAACCATGGAAATACACACACATTCAATGAACATATTTGAAAGCATATAACCTTGTGGAGAAATACCAATCCGGCAAAAAACATTGATTACTTCAAAAAGAAGGTAAAAAGCTCAAAAGGTTTGAACTTTCTCCACAAGTAGTCTTGAAAAAACTTTGTACAATCTTCTTCTTCACGAAAGAGAAAAACTCAAAATCCCCCTTTCAAACCTTATTTAAAAAATCCTAACTACTAGTCCAATTGATCATTTTTAAATTTTTAGTGCTAAAAATAATTGTCTATAAATCCGATTTCGATTCAATAAATCCAATTTCAGTTACACTAATCTAGTTTCGGTTACACAAATTTGATTTTGATTACACCAATTTGGTTTCAGTTAAACCAATCTAGTTTTGGTTACATAAAATTGGTTTTGGTTACATTGCCTTAGTTAAAATTCTACCAAATTTGGTTATAAAATCAATTTTGATTATGAAAATCTTTCTCACTTCAACATTTTTGTATAATAAAACTAGGTAACAAATAACTTTGAAACTAACTAGTCAATATGGTGTACCCATTTGTATACAAAAGAAAGTTGAAAAGTGTAAATGCAAAATACCAATCAAAGGTTGAATATTAGGCATCTTCTAATCGAGCAAAGGTTAGATATTGGGCATCTTCTAATCAAACAAAGGTTGGATATTGGGCATCTTCTAATCACTTTCAAGATTTCAAAATATATGGGATATATTGATAATAATGTTTATCTTGCAATTTCTGAACAATTTGTGACAACTTCATGGAGATAATCCATGGCTAGCACACCAAACAAACCGAAATTTCAAAATGTGATTTCACTTGCAATGTGACTATTTGTTTCAATTCTAGGAAACAAGTGAATTAATCCTTGAACAAAAGTGGCTGAGAAATGTTTCCGACACAAAGGACGATCCATAGAAATCACTTATATTTTCTTCCAATAAAAAGATGGATTAGCTAGTGCCAACCAATAGTATTACCACCAACTATTTGGAAGAGCCAAACTCCCCAACGTGCTCGTAAGATGTAATCACAAATTTGGATAATGAAGAGAAACCATGCCATTGGATATACCAAGGTCCAACATGGGTTCAAATGATGTGACCTTCACACCTATGGGACTGGCTTTGTGTAGCATATTTGAAATAAAGGTCCACAACATTGTTCAAATTTAAAAGCACTAGGCATGAGATGCCATACAAAGTCTAGAATGTATATGTGTAGTAGTGAAGAATAGTTTTTGGACATGGAACTTTGAGGCTTGAAAGACAAATCTTCATAATTCGAATAGATTCTTTTTTTGAATTAATAAATAGATGGACATGTTGAAATTTTGAACTATGAAGGTCTTTGAATTTACTTTTAATCATGGTTATGTTTTCACATCCAAGTCAAGAAAACCCATATGTTAATTTTGGGTGTTTGTAAATTGATATTCAAAGAACAAAAAACTTCCATGGGCAAGCAAATACAAAGCAAAGTAATCTATTTGAACCAAAGTTTTGGGAAGAGAGCCACATAACATTGTAAAATGTTTGGAACAATCCATAACAATCTATCCACCCAACCATAGCAATACATGAAAACATAAGACAATAACATCCACCCTTACTTCACATTTGACAAAAAGGGAAAAAATAGACCTAACACTATAAAGCCTTGTCGTTTATGTATTGTTGAAAACCTAAATCTAATCGGATTGAAATGAAAAAAACCATAATTTGATCAAAGAACCCCAATTTTATCTATACACTTCATTGGATTTCAAATGTTTGTTTTTTGCAAGCATGAATGGATCAAATTAGGGTTCCATTTGGGCAAAATGTTGCCAAATTTTGACCTAAAATATATGATTTCAACCTATACAAAATATTTTCCAATGGCTTAAAATTGCTAGATTTCAAGAAAATTAAAATTAAAATAAACATATTTTAAAAATAAGTAGCCATGGATATACGATGATAGGTCGTAGAGGATATAAAATGATTTTTTCTCCTGCTTCATATTTAGACTATAGCCAAATAATTATAAATCATCTACTGGATAAGGGCCATTTCAGTTCCATCACAAAAAAATTTAAAACCCTACATCTTATAAATAATAACATTCAATTTTTGTATCTTTGTAATTGGTATATGTATAAGAATGTCGGATTTATTTTATACTTGGTAATTGAATGAAGTTAACTTGTATGAAAAAATAATTTTATTTAGTTCACAATTCTCTTCAAAAAAGAAGCATAGTATGTAATATTTGTTGCAAAATATGTTTCATTATAATCTATGTTTTAAATTGATTGATTGAACTTCCTTTCAACTCAACCTCAATGGATTGACAAAAAAGTAGATGTGTGAGAAGGTTTGAAACAATTTGGAGAAAACACCATGAGAAAAACACAACTTAGTCATTTCGATAATGACTCCATATGAGGAAAAGAAATCCAAATTACAAGTGAACTCTCTTCCTAACTTCAAGATCAAACGCACAATGATCCTCCTCCAAGACCTCAACAATAAGGTTCACAATTGACACACAAATGCCTAAATCAATGCAATGCCTCATGATGAATGTAGGTTAAAATTGTTATGTCATAACTAGGAGAATGGTTAAAAGAAGTTGGAGATGGAATTGATGCCAAAGCTTGAGTTGGAGCTTCTATGTGTGGGGACAAATGCGGGTGAGTAGATAGATTAGGAAAAAAGTCTTTATCACCAAAGAATGGAATACTCTTAGGCTTGAATGGTGACAATCCTTTGCAAGTGGGAGACCATTAGTTAATTGAAATGGTTGATTTGAAGATGAAAAGTGTAAGAAATGAGAGAATAAAAAAAACTTACTCACAATCAAGAATAATTCTTGGGCATTTAATTGAAAGGGAGTCAATATTGAAATTGTCCTTGATAGTGATCTCAACTAATGAAACTACATGAACTAAAAGGGGGAGCATAACATTGCCCTAGATGTTAGGATCAGCCTCAAGTGCCATAATATGTTGGCCAAGAGGCTAGCAAGCCTTGACATTATTCCCTACATCAAAATGTCCATCGATTATTCCAATAAAAGGAGCAAAAATGTAAGGGGGAAATAACACTACTAGAATTCTTGGGTTTTCAAACTGGAAAGTCTAGTATAAAAAACCAAATTTGGACAAGGGTAAAAAGACCCTTTGTCATTTTGGACAAGTCGATTTTAACATGTCCAATGTGATTGGGGTGGTCTTTTTTATTAGCAAAGTAAAGAACATTTGACTGGTCATTTTGACAAATGAATAGTCAACGACACTACGAAGTGAGCATGTGAACGTGTGAACATGAGCTTATGAGCAAGAATGAATACATTTGGAATATTTTTGATGACAAGGACAAAATATTTTTATAGTAGCCTTATGCCATGTAGGAATGACATGGAAAATATTTTTCCATGTGTACATGGATGAAAGTCACAAAATGGATGAAAATTTTGGATGAAAGTTGAAAATTAATGAATTTTTTGGATCATAATTACAAGTGGATGAATTATTTGGATGAAAAATTTGACAAGTTGAAATGTATGGATGAAATTCATTCCAAAATAATTATGCTGAATGAAAACCACATGTA
>Ga0209611_10007939_pt1 | contig 16836 bp, 12 predicted proteins | sample S1TSphgellanicum_3_FD_187693 | JGI IMG/M metagenome (GOLD analysis project Ga0209611, IMG submission 187693) | Host-associated microbial communities from peat moss isolated from Minnesota, USA - S1T2_Fc - Sphagnum magellanicum MG (SPAdes) (version 2) | ecosystem: Host-associated > Plants > Peat...
TACTCCCGAGCCCGGAGTGTGTGTGTGTTCAAAGTGAGTCCGAGTTCACCCGTGGCTTGTCCCAACACCAAAAAGGTTCCATGATGAGTTCTAAAGGGGAAGGTGATGGTTTCCCCAAGGTCCGGGCTGTGGCTCTTCCTAGCACCAAAGGTGCTCCAACTTTGGACTAACCACTTGGAGTGGTTCATGGAGGGTCCGTGTGAGTGAGTCAAGCTTGTCCACTCTTCCTAGTCTTTCCCGGGACTTCTAGCACGCCCCTCTCACCCCTTTCTAGTGCTAGAAGTCGGGATCGTGCCCCAGGTTCCAACCGCTTCCGCATTGTCGCATACTTGGACCCTCGAGGGGGTCCACAAGGAACTTGGGGGCGCGACATTTGGTATCAGAGCTCGGGGAAAGCTCGATCCACTTCTTGGAGAGTCCCGATGGCACCAAAGAAGACCCGCAAGCTAGTCCAAGAGACCGTGGTGGAAGAAACCACCCAAGACCTAGATGTTCCTCCCGAACCTTTGAGGGAGGAGGAACAAGACCATTCCGAAGATGAGGAAGACCGTGTTAGCCTTGAGGAGCATGAAAATGAAGAGGAACAACCAAATGGAGTCCTCTTCACCCCGGAACAATTGGAGGTCCTACTCAAGATGAATAGGCCCGATTTTAGTGAGTTGGTTGCGGCCCTCAAGGGAGGTGCATCCAAAAGTGTGGGATTCATGCCCGCTAGGCTCGGGAACTTTGAGGGGGCCCGGGATCGAAAGGTTGTGGATGCTTGGCTTGCGGAGATAGAGGATTACCTTCATGCCGCCAAGGTTGGTCGGCATTCGACCGTGGAACTTGCCCGATCATATTTGAAGGGCTATGCCTCCACATGGTGGAGGACGGTGAGACAAGAAAAGGGGGAAAAACCCAAACAATTCCAAGGTTCGGGTTTTAAACCCAAGGGAAATTTTATTAAGAAGGGGGCTCCTTTCAAAGCGAGCTAACCCAAGAAAGTGCCCAAAGAATGGAGCTCCGGTTGGAGGAGCTCAAGGCACCCATAGAAGTGCACTTTGCGGATGGGATTCCCCATCCCACCAAGTTGCAAGGAAAAGATGTGCCCCTCCAATTGGGGAATTGGAGAGGCAAGGTGGATTTGTTGGTTTCCACCTTAGGATCCCATCCAAGAATGGGATTGTGCAAGTGAAGGCACATGAAGTGCCTAGTGTGGATGGGACCACCATCCAATTGTGCCCACGACTTGGGTTGGGCAACCCCCGAGTGATGCAAATGAGGAAGTGCCCATGGTCACACAACTTGAAGAAGCAAAAGAAATATATACCATGATGAGGACATCACCTTTCTTTTGGAAAAGGCATTGCAAGTGTCAACCATGCACTAGGGGGTTTAGAAGCAACTCTCTTGCCTAATTGTGTGGGCTAGGTAGGAAAATGGTCATGTTGACCAAGGTTTACAAGCCCAACATCAAGCTCATGGTTGAGGAGGTTGATTGAAACCCCAATGTTTGGACATTGGATGAAGCATGTGTGTCTTCAACAGCCAACAAGACCTACATCCTATGGGAATGCAAATGGTTGCTAGAAAATTTAAGCAATTAAGCATATACTAATGGGCAACAATAACAAGCATGCTATAATTTCACAGCATGGACATTTTTGCATTAAGTTGACTTATATTTTTGGGCCACATGACCATGCTTTCATTTTTTTTTGATGCAATGTAAGTGGACTTTTGAATAAAATTTTATAAAAAGTTTCATTCACATGTTTGGGTACAATATGCATGACATTAAATAGAATGAACCTTTAATTTGATTGGTGGTATAATGATGTTAAGCATGGTGATGCAATCCATTTGCAAAATGTAATATTAGAGGTGTGCAACAAAAATTGACTTGAATTTTTCTAGCTACCCAAAAATAATATTCCTTTGAAAATTTCCACAAACACCTATTCCATTAAAAAATAAATGGTGACATTAATTCCATTAATGAAACTTGCCCAAAAAATCCATTAAATAGGCACATTCCACTATATAATGGTTGCATTTAATTAAATTACAATTTTTTTGTGAATTATTTAATATTAAATAAGTTGGGAAATTTTGTGGCACATTCCATTCGAAACATTCCATTTGGGGGTGACATGACTTATTCCACTAACATATTCCACTAAAAATGCTTCATTCCATTTTGGGCTTTCCATTGCATTGGAATTGGCACATCCCACTTAAAAATGGGTGGAATTACATGGAATGGAATAAGAAGCGACATTAATAGAAACACCCCCCCCCCCCCGGTTCGCAACTACGTTTTCAAGTACATCTTGACTATAAAACATAATTGAAAGTGATAAAAATAATTGCAAAATATTTTTTGCAACTAAAAATGTTCATTTCAACTATAAAATAAAAAAATTAACAAATACAAGTCGATAATGACATTTTGGTTGAAAAAGTTTCCCACAAGTCAACACCACATCAATAGCTATAATTAATTATTTTAGTTGCAAACTATTTTACCAATCTAGTCGCAAAATGTTGTCAACTTCCTTCGATTAATGGATGAACTTTATTTGCTGATTGCATATGACATCAGTAAAATATTTAGTTACAATTTTGATTACATTTCAATTAAGTCAATTGAATTTTTATCCAATGATGTGGTGACATGTGGTACACTCAAAACATTCCACCATTAATCAGGTGAAAGCACACTAAGTCCCTCCAAAATTGTAATCACGAGTATAATATTTTTATAATTAAAATTTTTGGTAACGTATGGACATCACATCTTGGATTATTTTTACTTGTTTTAAGTATATTTGATTAGCTTTAGACTTAATCTAATCTATTATTTTGAAAATTCCAACAAACATTGAAGAATTTGAATGTATGGAGCATATTTGTGACCAAATAATACCCATCATAGAATTTGAAAATAGAATGTGTACTTTAAAAGTATGGTTGTTGATGGAATTTTTGGGTGAATTTTTTTGTGATGTATGATATTGATATACATCAATTAAATATAGAATAATTTGAAAATTAAAAATTTTGGATGAAATTCCATTCAAAAATTGTGTTTTTTGGCATTTTTTTAATAATGAATGCATGATAATATTTTCCTTTTAGGAAATAACCAATACCATATCAAAGAGAAGGAGATTTTATAGATGGACATTGCATTATTTTTTCAATTTCCTTTTGTTTGGTAATGTTTCATGAATCACAAACATGAGGCTTCATGGCCGTTGAAAAATTGTAAGTTATATACTATGTGTACATTGATTTTATTCAATCCTTTTCATTGAATCATTGGATCAAGATTAATTTTGACTCAAAGTTGCTTTTGAGTTCCAAAATGTTGTGCAAATTCTAAAGTTTTTTGCTTGTGTTTAAGTTCGCCAAAGGATGCCATCAAAATTTTAGTTTACTTTGTTCTATGATACTTGTTATACATCACCTTTTTTTAACAAAAGTGGTTCACCTTTAGTGTGCTTTCACCCAATTAGCCATAGTAGAAATTAAGTCGAAAAGAAATTATGTTGCAACTATGATGGTCAATGCATTTGGCCAATGGTGGGATGACACGTGTGGTATTTTTATAAGGTTTGGAATGAACTTAGTTAAATGACACGTGGCATAACCTAGGCTTATCCATGTATGTTGTGCCTAATTGTAGGCAACCATTTAATTACTTAGGCATGGGTTAAGTCTAAACTTAGGCATGAACATATGCATTTTTTTCAACTTATATATCAAAGTTTTGTTTAATTTTATTTCAAGTTTTGAAATATTATTGTCTAAAAGCACCCAAAAAATTACATCAATGATCATACATAATTGTCCATTTTCACAAATAAACTTACAGGTATTTTAATGTTTGATGAATTTCGATCATAATTTATAATAAATATTAAGCTATCACATGAAAAGAAATGAATAGAAATTAGAATTTCACAGTTTAATCATTAATTATATTAGTTTTATCACGTCCTCAACTGATTTTTCCTTCCAAAACCTGGTTTTTTGGAATTTATTTGAATTTTCAGTGGCAGAAATCACTTAGAAATCAATATTTCCCACATTCTGAATCTAGATCTTACCAAATAAATTCCATTAAATCCTGCTCATCAAGATCTTTCAAGCAACACCAAAGGCTTATTCCAATTCCTCTGAAATTTTCAGCTACAATTTAATTTAATTCTTAGTGAAAAAATCATTCAATATTCTAAGACTTTTGCACCATATGTCCAAACGTCATGGAACCAGGCCCATGCACCCCTTGTTTTCAAGAGCTTTCCAAAGTGTCCAAGAACGTGATCTAAAGCATCCTAGTTTGGTGGATCTCATAACTACGAACAAAAGAAAACAAACAAACAACCTTGTTTCATAGATAGATATCATTATTTGATATGTTGTAACCTAAATTTTGTCCACATAAAAATCAAATATTAGATGTATGAACATTTACTAATTTATATATTAAAAAAATATTCAAATTTTATATGCATTACAAAAATTATATTAAACATAACTATTCATTTATACAAATAAATTTACATATAATTTAATGTTATTATAATTTAGCATAGATATTAACATATATCATACGTATAAAAACAAAGTCACCTATTAGTTGTTTAGTTGAGTTGACAAATGATTGTAACAAAGTTGCAAATGAAATTGCATTTCATCCATCCCTTAATACATTTTATCATTCACACATGTGTTGATGGTGTCATCAAAATAGTTGAACTTTAGTTACCATCTAGATTATGTGCCAACTAAAGAATTTTAAATATTAAAAAAATTCCAAGAATGACCCATTAATCAAGACATGTTTTTCACTATTTGCCAACATAGTAGACATTTCAATTTGGAGGCATTGTTGATGCCAAAAATATTCAGTGGATTTGACAAAATATCACCTAATTGAAAATTGCTTTCAACTATATACCAATTTAATTGTTCAATTGATTTAATTGATAATTTTCATTACTCTATTTATAAATGAAAAAGTTCTAGTAGCAACATAGTTGGAAATCACATCTAGTTGAAAACTTTTTGGTAAAAAATGGGGGTTTTTTATTAGTGTGATTTGTTGTAATATCTATTCCAACAAAAGGCATAATTGAAAACAACATTCCCAAAATATTTTACTTTTTTTTTCTAAAACCTTTATCCAAGAAAAATAACATTCATTAAATTTTTTAATACATAAAAATTGGCATTTGTTTTATCTTATTTTGTAACCTTACCTTTAACCATCCCTAATTATGGGGTTCTTCACTACACTTTTGGTGTTTCAAAAAGCCCTTGACAAGGCAGTGTGCATGTTTTTCATTTTGCAAATTTCATATTAGTTGACCAAAGGTTATTGAGTGGGTGAAAATACACACAAACGAGCCAATGGGATTATTTTATAAAAAAAAATTGTGAATCTTTTTTTACTTTTTCATACAATTTTCTTTTAAATGAAATCTTTTGTAACATTATTAAAAATACATGTATTTGCCCCAATAGAACACATGTTTTTTGTTAATCATTGTTAAATAATATGACTTTTTCAAAATGTGTAGATTTGGTTAGATTTAAGGTTTCATTTTGAAATTTTATCATAGTTTTTATCATACCAAAATATGCTAATTATTTTAGGTTTTTGTTCATTGTATCATAAACTACAACTTTGTTTTGTATGCCATGCACATTACACCCCATTTACATGTGATAAAAGACTTTTGAATTTTAAAATTTTTATAATACTTTGAATTTCAAAAAAATTAAAATTCCGTGTCTTTTAATTTTGAGTGTTTTTCAAATGCAAATAATAGGTTTATATCATATAAATTTTTTTATCGTCAAAATTATTTTATTTAAAAAATCCTTTACCTAATCCTTTGCAAAATTAACCACATTTGATCTAACTATTTACAAAGTTCAAATGTCTTTTATTGAAACCAAAAATCGAGATTTAATTTAATTATTTTAAAATTTGAATACTCAACATTCATATTAGTCATTTGGAATGATTGAGATACCTTTAAAATGTCAAAAAAAAACATACATAAAAAATTTGACAGTTGTGGCCACTCTTCAACATGGTTTTTGGCTCCATAATGTGTATTTGCAATTGAGTATATAGTGATTTTTTCTAATGAAAATAATATTTTAAAAAAACAAAACTTAAATGATTATTTAATGTTATTATGTAGCCTTGTGCAACAACTCTTGGGTTAAGATGGTATGCAAAATAGTAATATTGAGTGTAAGGTGTGTGATGGTAAGGTCTTGGTCTATATTGAAAACATGTCATAATAGGTTTTTTTTTTTTTTGCAAAGATGTGTGTAATCATCAAGAACATTGAAAATGATGAACTCAATTTATATTGAGTAGTTTTAGGTCACAAATTATCACAATTTCACATTTTGAAAATTGGATTTTGTTTCTCAACATAGTGTACATATTGTAGATCAAATTCCAAAAAGAGATATTTTTGTATAAGGAGAACACCATTTCAAATTGCATTCTAAAATGTGAAATTAGAGGGTTGGGAATGCTAGTCCAATTCATCCACTTATGCAACACATCTGTACATGCATTTGTATATGTTGGTTTGAACCAATGTTGGGCTATTCTCAAATTTTTTATTTTTCATTTTTTAATAACTTTTTTGAAAAATGTTGATTTCGGTTTTCATTTAACATTTTAAGAATTGAATCGATTTTTAACAGTTTTTTTTCTCCATAAAAGAGAACCAATCAAGATATCAAACTTTTGAAAAACAAATTCAACTAATTCTCTAAGTGTTGATTCTCGCAACCTTAAGATTAGTTTTTAAAGTGTTGATTGTCACAAATTTAAAATCAGTAAGTTTTCCTAGGTGGTTCTCACATAATGGTTTTCAAAAGGTCAATTATATCCAGCAAAATTATTTTTAGTTTTAAAAAATAAAAAAATGGTAAAAATAACAAAGAATGAAAAAAATAAAAAACTTTTTTTCTTCCATAAATTCATATGTTCACAAGTTTATCCTCTTCTAATGAATCTTCAAATTGCTTTAGTTCTTTTTCTAACTCTAAATCCTTTCTAACTAATTCCACCAAATTAGAAGGTGATTTCTAATCAATTTTTAAATTACTAAGTTAACTTTTATTTACAAATCAAAATTTTCAAATTGGTTGTTTGTCAATGACATTTTAAATATATTAATATGTTGACTAAAGAAAAAACCTTCTTTGTCTCAATTCAAAATCTTAGGATGTTTAATATTTAGAAAGCCAAAAAAATCAATAGTGAGAAACCAAAAGAAGCATTAGTGACAAAAGGAGTTGAGCAATAGGAAGAGAAGAACTAAGTGACAAGAGAAGGAGTTAAACAATAACAAGAAAAATCAAGTAGCACAATAAGAGGAGTTCAACAATAACAAGAGCATTTAAGTAATAACAAGAGGAGTCAAACAACAACAAAAGGAACTAAACAACACAATAAAAAAAATCGACTAGTACAACAAGAGGAGTTGACCAAACAATTTTTAAAAAACTAGCAACAAAAGAAAAATTGACCAACAACTGAATAACAACACAAAAAAAAGTTGGAAGAAGAATCTAAAAATAATGCTGCAAGAGGAGTTGAGCACCAACACAAGAAGAATGAATAGTGAGTAGCAATGCAAGAGGTTGGAAGAGGAGTTGAGCAACAATGTCACAACAAGAGTCGAACATCGACACCATAAGAGCCCCCCCAAAAAAACTCAACTTACCAATAAGAAAAAAATAAAGACAACTTTAAAAAAAAACAAATAAATTCTTGAACTTTAGAGGATCATAAAGCTTTAATGCATAAGCCCAAAACATAAAACAAATTGAATAACAAAGTGAGGCCACATGTTTTTTTTTTTTTTCCCTAGAGAATGAAGAAACGTGAAAAAAAAGTTTCAATGCTCAATAATTGTGGTGTTGTTGCATAAAATCTTATATTTTTTCTTTTGGAAACTCAGGATACCAAGCTGAGAATTGAGAATAATACCTTGTTTTATTTTTAATACCGTGTTAGAGTATCCATGTTTTGAGATTTATATAAGGGGACAAAGGTTTAAAGATCAGTTTTCACTTAATTGAAACCTTATGGGTCAAACAAACATCAACTCAAATATCTTTGTGAATGATATCCAACAATTTTCTTAATGAAAACTGGTTTAAACTCCTAGTCAATTCTCATTCCATTTCTGATACCTGCCCAACACTCATTTTGAACTTGCTAGAAAAGGCCATAGCCTTAATATGATGAACCACTTGCTTACATAGGGAATTCGTATCCCCACCACTTCATGGATTCGACATTATGATATCTCATTTTTCTTTTCAAACTCTCATCTTGTGCATTTAAATTTTTTAAAAATCTAGTCTAAATATGATTTGATTTTTTTTCTTAAATTCGAAAAATTTGCCAAAGTGTTGACTAAATACCCCAAAATTGAGAAATAACCTTCATTCTTTGAACTCCAAAATGCAGCAGATGCAGTTTTCTTTGACATGTCCAATAGTGCATATGTTGTAAAGGTTGTTGAATTAAATGACATCCCTGTGACTGATGCAATGATTCATGTTGGCCCCTTCATGCATGCTGCACTGCTGTTGACTTGCACAAGAGGGACAAAAAATAGGGTTTGCTGGCCATGGAAACAGTAATTAGCTCAATTCCAAGGGAGCTGCTGTTTCTTATCTGTTGGAGCTTTTGCTGCATGCTGACTTGTTGTGTTGTCCATTTAAAAAAGAAGACAATAAATAAATTTCTGCTCTCTTTTGTGAATTTTTTGTGAGGGACTATTATTATTGTGCACACAAATATTTCCATGTTCAAAAGTTTGCCACTTTCAGACTAGCTCCATTAGGTAGGGTTTGCATAGTAATATTTAAATGTTGATTTTGGGCAAGTAATAAATCTTCATATGATAGAATGCTTATAGAAGACATCACACAATAATATTACTATTATTTATTTATTTATTTATTTACTGGTTATAATGATTGACGCATTTATCATATGTTTATATGGGTGGATTGCTATTAGAACACCTGCACCAACAGCAAATAATATGACCTGTTCACACTCCTTTGGATAGCATTGAAATAGTGTCAAACGCAGTTTCTGCTCCAATGGTCTGGCAAAGGGAAATAACTCTCCTTTATTAGCCAACTATAATGACTGCGCCCAGGTGATGACATTTAAATAATCTGTTACTTTCTGTGTTTTTTTTTGGGGCTGTCTCGCCATTTTTTGTATGGAAATTGATAAAAAATTGGAAATTTTTTTTTCTGCTGAAAGTTTGACTAATTTGCTAATTTTTTTGTTAAAATTTTGCCAAAAAATGGATACCAAAAAAAGAAAAAAGAAAAGAAAAACAGTGGTCACTTCATCCTACATGGAGAAGGATTATGCTGAAACTAGCTATGGGTCTAAAACAAGGATCTAATCTCGAGCTATGGGGGGTCTCAGGCCAGCTGGAGCAGCAATAATGTGAAGAATGTGGGACCACTCATACTATTTCAGAGACCCACTTGCTTGATGCAGGAGGAAGTAAGTACCTAGCCTAGTTTGTTTCCTTATTTTGTAGGAATGCAAACTATTGTACTCTTCAAAGTCCTACCCATGTTGGCCAGTTCTTGACTTTAGAATGGTTTTGGTTCCACAAAGCAACAGAACCCCGTCCAGTTCCGGTCCATTCCTGAAAGAAAAATAATTCAGGTTCTGGTTCCAAGTAATCTGTTCTGAAATCGATCATTAACTGCCAGTTAACCCTCAATTCCAAAACTTTTTTTAGAAAAATCATTTTCTATAATTCCAGTTCTGGTTCTAGAGTTTTTGACATCTAGTTTGTGCTACCGTGATTCTCCCTTGTTTTTAATGCCTTTGGACATTTTCCATGTTTACAAGAATTTTGGAGGGTTTTAATAAAATTAATCCAGTTCCAAAAATCAGACTCAGTCTGGAACCAGAATTACATGTTCTAATTGGCCAAACTGGGCAACTACCCAACACTGGTACTAACTGGGCTTACATCATCCAACCAAGAAACTCAGAATATCATGCCTTTCTCAAGACTACTTTTGCACAAAATTTCTCTCAACATGAGAAATTTGACAAAGATAGCAAACGATCTTCTCCTTCACTTCTCCTTTGGCCCATAAATAGATCACTATAATAGTGCTCATGACCCAATGGTGTCATGACATGATGGTGTGCATGCAAGCATCTCCTGAATGGATAGCCTGGTGGAATAGGTTTGGTGGTGGGTTTTTTATTTGTTCCATAAAAAGTGTTTCTGGACACCCAGAAGATCCCTACACCTTGTTTTGGAAACAAAGGAAGAAATGTGTTATACTTGGATCTCCCCTTCCCCCTCGCCCTACATGTTAGGGGGGCCACACCAAAAAGTTGTGACAAAAGAGGGAAAGTTGTGAAAAAAGCATAAACTTGAAATTATACAGAAGGACGACAAAACCAAAGAAATATCCAAGGACATATTTAATAGTGAGGATCTTGTATCATAAATTCATGATAGCTTGGCAAGCCATGCACTTCAGGGCCAAAAAAAGCCCAAAGGCTGAACAATACCTTCAGTTATATGCTGCAAAGAGTATTATTCTCTTTCCTTTCAACTCACATTTTGGAGAAAGAGCTTGGACAAAGAAGTACAGCGTTCTATAATATGGAACTTGCCATATGGTACTTCTAACCTGGGAAAGAGACCCTTTTTTTTGGACATTTCAATAAGGTGGAAAGTGCAACAAGAGCAAAACCACTTTGATTTCAGTTTGAGGCAGAAAAAAATGTTAAGTACTATTTTCAGGCTTTTTTTTTTTTTCCCACCCCCTCTTTTGTTAGATGGTTTGCCCAAAGTTTCCCCTTCACCTACATAAGTGGGCCAAAGTGTCGCCACTATATCTTCACATACAAACTTTTATTTTGGGGGAGCTTATAAAGTTGCAGAGTTTTAGTTTTTGTTTAGGTTTTAATTTCTTTTTTGGTTGTTGGTGTGAGGAGCCAATAAAAAAGAGAGAGGGGTGGGCTGGGTACTCGTGAAGCACACATCTAATTAATGGAAGGATACCCCCTGTGTCAATTATTAATCGAAGGCTACAGCACTTCTTTTTAGCACTTTTAATTTTCAATTTCGCTATTTGGCTATATATATATTTATATCGCCAGGAAAAAAACAAATGCTGGTACTTCCTTCCGGGCGAGAAACATTAGTCTCCTGTGTCCACTGAATGTTCCAAACAAGGGGCTTCCTTCTTGTGCGTCGCAAGCGCGGCCCTGGCTATGGCGGTCGCGTCTCTCTTGCGCGCTTCCTAATGCGCTCGCTCCGCTTTCCTTTCTCGTCTCCGGTCTGTCTCTCGCTCTCCAACAAAAACAACGCAGTGTCTTCTTCAGATAAACCTTCTGCTACACAACTCGTCATTTGAGTATGCATTATTTTCGCACCTCTCTGGTTCTTTGTTTTTTATTTTGATGCTGTATATGCCGTTGGTTCCGTTGTTGTTGTTGTTGTTTTCTTTTCTTTCCTCGCATTTTTTCTTCGTGTTTCTTCGGTTTGACTTGCCGGGGGGTAATTTTCTGTTGAGTATCGGCATTGAATATCGAGGTGACTGGTAGACTCATGAATAGGGAGTGTTGTTGTCGTTGTTGATTGCGGTACTTGTCGGTCTAATTCGTTGACAATCTTGTAGAAGAAGCAGGTTCGGTACTCGTTCTGCTTTCCTGTGCGGAGTTTCGCGTTGCGGCGGGGGGCATGCCTTTGGCTTCTAATCGCCTTTTTTTCTCCCCCTTTTGCAGAATCGGTAACAGCAGGTCCTCTTTCTTCTCTGATAGACCTTGTGATTTTCTTTCCCTATCTGTGAGAGCTGAGAATGAGAGAATATTGTGTGCTAGTTTGAAGTATGATGTTGCGGGATCTGGTCAGTTTGGAGCGACGTGACCTCGCCCATCGTTGAGCACTGAATTTCTCGAAGCAGAATATGATCGAGTTTATGTTCAAATCGTGATCACTTTGTGTCTAGACCGTTGATGAGACTAAACAAGAGATATTATTTAGATTGTTGTCGACCTACTCACAGTTGCACGAGTGATGATCCTTCAGCTGAGAAACGAAGGTTTAGTTTTCAGAGGACAAGTTAGTCTTTGTGAGAACACGAGAGCAGCGAGCGGGGCCTTGCTAATTTTCGCAGAAGTCGTTTCCATGCGAGAGCGCAAAACTGAAGCCGATTCAGCCAACTGCTGTTTTCTTGGTCTTTTTATGTGCCCTGAGGGTTTGAGCGAAAGATTTAGCAGCCGCTTGAAACAGGTCGGTGGCATGCACTGGTACGCTGAACATTGCTTTTTTCCCTTGACCTCTTCACGGATTGTTGTTAATGAAGTCCTGGATGTTTGCGGCAGATAATTGCTTGGAGTCACAAGTGGTGAGGGAGGTCCGTGGACGATTACTATGTTGAATTCGGCTCAGCTAGTCCCCTCCTGCTGCAGCTCAGGGAGCTGTGTGGCGTGATTGAGGTAGCCTGCCAGATCTAAACATGACATGCCCACACTAATGTTAGTACAGAGATTTTAGTTTTTACAAAGCTCTTGAATTACATCATTGAGAAGATGTCAATCACTTTTTATGAATTTCGTCGAGGAGACATGACCTTCCTGAAAAAGTAGAACTCACCACATGGAAGAAGAAATTGCTAGAGAATTGGGGTCTTGCTCTGAAGATTGCCTCTATCTTCATCCCTCACATTTGTTTTGTGTTTTCCCCTTCCTGCCTTGTGTGTCCATGCTCAGTCAATCAGGACTGTTAGAATGGGTTTCACCCAATATAATCCCTCATGTGCTTGCCTGCATGCAGTGTGACAACCACGCAATATTATAGAGCAAAGAAATCACTGGGGGATACTGCTTTATACATCAAATGGGTGATAAGGTCCATCCTGTCACACCAGAGAGCGATTTGAATGCTTCTGAAGAAATTTCTACAGATCATACAATGACAGATAGGGTCCATCCTGTGACAATAAATAGTGACCACTATGAAGATATCTTGTCTCCGAGTTCATTGGCAGATAGCTTCCATCCAACAGCACCTCCTGCACCTTATGAGCCACTTAGTCCTTCAGGAAGATCTGATACAACAGGCTATAGTCAAGCAACTTCAAACTTTCAACCACTCAAAGCATACACTGCTCCAGGCTATTTGAGTCCTCCCCACCCCCCACCAACAGTAGTAGGTCGACCTCCTCTGCAATCACCAGCTCACAAGCGAGGTCGAAATGCGTGTTTCTGTTGCTTGATTGTGTTTTTGTCTATATTTCTGTTGCTCATCCTTGCTGTGGGTACAGCAGCTTTGGTTCTCTGGTTAGTTTACCATCCCAAAATTCCACATTATAGTGTAGAAGATGCCCAGGTCATAAAGCTGAAGGTCACATCAGGCAATGGTGATAGTTCAAATGTTGGGCAGCCAATCCAGAATCCCATCTTGAACACTGACATTCTTCTCACTATTCAAGCTCAGAATCCCAACCACAAGATTGGCATATCTTACAGCCAAATCAGCATTGATGGAACTTACCAAGGAGCAAGCGTTGGGCAATGCAACATACCTGGATTCTATCAGGCTGTTGACAATACAACAACCTTGAGTGCTCGACTGAATGTCACAAATTCTCAGCTCACAGACAGTCAGGGAACTGCGTTGCAGACAGATATAAGCAACAATGACATAGGATTGCTAGGTAGAGTAGATGTCAAGGTAGGTATGAAAATAGGGAGTTGGACAACCCCTCATGTCTGGATCCATGTAGAGTGCAACATTCAAGTTAGCCCCCCTACTTCTCCTCAGGGCGCAAAATTATTGAGTAAGAGTTGCCACTGGAAGTGGAAGTGAGAATGTAGTTTTAATCCTCTTGGGGAAGTGCAAAGGTTCAAATGGTTATAGAGGAGTGGGCATGCAAATTAGCCCATCCACTATGGTTCTATAGAGAACTGTTGCCACAAATGTGCATAGTTGCAGCTGAAAAGGATGGATTTATATGAGGGATTTTGCAAGATCATCCCTAAATTCTACTCAAATTTGCTGCTGTGTGGGTTGCAATCCATCACAACCATTTGTGAGGATAGCATACTCGTCATTGCCTCAAATGTTCCCAAGAAAAAGTTGAAGATGGCTCCTTTAGATCCCAGATACAAAGCAGAAACCTAGCATCAGAAAGCTGTCATCAAGGGTCTTGGTCACAACAAGAAGTTTATGATGCAAATTGAATGCTATATGTGCAACTACAGATTCAGAAAAAGGGTACAACAAAAAGATTTTATGCTCCACAAGACACTGAACTCTTGAAGTTTTTCAAAGCCAGTAAAATTCTCAAAAGCCAGGGCTCAACTCCCACTGGAACCAATTCAGTCAGGGCTGCTTATCTGAAGTGAAGTGAAGTGCCCTCTTCTGCAATGTCAACCCAGAGTCCACGTTGTGGTTGCTAAAAAAGTGAGTTTCCCATACGATTCAATGCCTTACTTTTTGCACCGTACCCATTCTATGCTAGGCGTATATACTCGAACACTTGTAGACAACCATGCCTACCATGGTGATCTAAAGTATGCATACATCACAGCAAAGCCATGTTCACCTCATTATTATGCATACATCCCAGCAAGGCCATGAGGAACATGACGATGCACATTCACACAGTCCAGTAGGGGCATGAATTGATATCACAATGCTTGCCTCTTTATTCAAATTGGGAAAGAGGAGCTCCATATGTGGCTTGCATGACACATTTATATGCATGCCAGTTTGAGCTAGTAAATGTCATTTGGGTTAGTAAACCTGCTTGTAAAAAGTCATTGCACTGTAGAATGACTATTCTTGATTAGTTGATTATAATGATTGGTCTAGATGATTAACTTTAAATGATCTCTCACCACATCACTCTTCCATTTTCAACATTTGTCAGTGAGGATTGGAAAACAACTTTACACAATGTTGGATGTCATAAACATTGCTACAAGGCCAAATAGTACAGGTGGAGTTGCTCTAAGACATAACCTTTGACGCATTCAAAAAGACGTCCAAGATTCAATTGTTTCTGACTACAACTGAGCATGGAAGCACCGAGGATAGCTTGCTTCACCATGCCCATCAGCTCCCTCAACCTCCCTCAAACTCCAACTTCTCTCCCCTCCCGTTTGAAGACCATTGCAACTGCTTGTGGGGGCTTCATCATCACCTGCAATCAAGGTCCCGCAATCACATCTCATTACAAGGTTTTGAAATATATCAAGTCTCAAACCTTATGTACAATATTGAATGTTGTGATGGTATTCAAACATTCTCTTTTAGTGATGATTTGGACCTGATCCATGAAGATAATATTTTCTAATGACTTTATTCACCAAATTGTTGGTCTAAAACAGTGTTGGGCGCTTCTTAGAATTAGGGAAAGATACCGTTTGGTTATCAATCTAGGTATACACCCACTTACCCCGTTGGTTTTTGAAATATTCAAAGAGCCAATTTTGGTATATAATAGGGTTCTCAAACAATATAAATGAGTCAAAGAACCATTGATTCTTTCATGAAATCTGTTGATTCATTATGGTATTTGAAACAATTGAAACCGACAGTTCTTTAAAATTCAAAGATCTGCACAACACTGGTCTAAAACCTCAAGTCTTGGACCAAAATAAATTGGACCAGGCCCGTAATAAACTAGATCTTTGATCTTCGCCTACTGGCTGGGTTCAAGTCCTATTCACTGTTTTTTCATCCATGATGAGAATTTCAATCCTACCTGGGGGGGCGGGGGGGGTGTCGGAAGATGTTTTGGGTCCTTTTTGACAAACTGAATGAATGCTCGCAAACTGACTGATATGATATCCACACAAGGGAAGATGGTCAAGGGAACAAGGTAAAGGATGCCTTCGACCCAATAACTTAGAATAACCCAATATTCTCTCTCCCTCACCAGATAATGTTCTCTGTTCAGCACCACTATTGCTGACATGAATCGAAGTAGTACCATCAAACACAAAAAACCTTTGGATGACACATTGATGAATTGCATTAGTTTCATGAATTGAAGTAGTACCCTCAAACAAAAAAACCTTTCGATAGCACATTGATGAATTGCATTAGTTTCATGACTGAATGCCTACTTTTCATCCCAAATTCATTTTTGTCAGGGATCCTAACTGGAGGATGTTGTAAACCCCCGCATGAAGATGGAATACCATATGCATCAATTGGAAGAGATTGAGTGTTGACTGAGTTACATCCATGTCAATAGCTGGAGCCCCCTGTACAGAGGATATAGCTGACCCAATACCCAAGTAGACTCACTAGTGTGTCCCCTCACACAGGGCTCACTGAAAATCTGAATTTTTGTCCAAATATTCATATGATAGTAACAACAGGTAATTTGAAGGACTGCTTACTCTGGAAGAACCCCAATTTACCTGTTTCATGCAACAAGAAAAACCTCCAAATGGTCATAGAATTTACCAAATCCATTGCCTTTGTTGCCATATAGCCTCACATGAGCTAGAATGAAATGGTCTCTTTAAATTTGAAGTTGTTAAACATTGTTTTCTATAATAAATAAATATTCGACAAAGAAGTGCCCAGCATGCGTCATAGGTCCGATATTTACATAGAGAATTCACTCCGTGGACACAAAGAATCTTGACATGTGTGTAGCCTAGAATTTTGTCCAAATCCTCCAAAATAATTGTCCCTGTTGCCCCTCACACAGCTAGGCAAGCCCAAAACATGCTACAATCTTCACAAGTTGTCAAACTTTGTTTTGTACAAA
>Ga0209611_10007941_pt1 | contig 16835 bp, 18 predicted proteins | sample S1TSphgellanicum_3_FD_187693 | JGI IMG/M metagenome (GOLD analysis project Ga0209611, IMG submission 187693) | Host-associated microbial communities from peat moss isolated from Minnesota, USA - S1T2_Fc - Sphagnum magellanicum MG (SPAdes) (version 2) | ecosystem: Host-associated > Plants > Peat...
TATTATTGCAAGCAACAACAAAAACAAGGATGCCAAAAAAAAAAAGAAAAAAAAAGAAAGAAAGATCTTTCAACCAAACCAAACCCAAAAAAACAAAAAAACAAAATTGGCAAATCTGAGGCTGGCTACTACTTCCGAACAAACTAAAGGATACAGAACAAGACGAAAGTTTTGCACCAAGGGATCACAGAGCTTGAACATACACTGTACTGTTGCTCTTCAAGCTTGCCAACTTGAGAGAGTGTTAAAAAGAGGACAAGAATTGTGCAGAACTTGGGGGTGAGAGCGCGAAAGGGATGATGATGGAGCTGAAGAAAGAAGGAAAGAAAGAAAGAAAGCACCTTGTTGAGAGAGAAATCTAGCAGCGTAGAAAACGATGCAGTGAGAGGTGAAGAAGTGTGCAGAACTTGGGGGGTGAGAGCATCAAAGGGATGACGATGGAGCTGAAGAAACAAGGAAGCACCTTGTTGAGGCAGAAATCTAGCAGCGTAGAAAACGATGCAGTGAGAGGTGAAGAATTGTGCAGAACTTGGCGGCTGAGAGCATGAAAGGGATGACGATGGAGATGAAGAAACAAGGAAGCACCTTGTTGAGACAGAAATCTAGCAGCGTAGAAAACGATGCAGTGAGAGGTGAAGAATTGTGCAGAACTTGGGAGGTGAGAGCATGAAAGGGACGACGATGGAGGTGAAGGAACAAGGAAGCACCTTGGTTGAGACAGAAATCTAGCAGCGTAGAAAACGATGCAATGTCGTGCATGTATTTATGTGAAATCCGCCAGCTCGTTCTCTGACACAAACAAGATCAGGAGTCTCCACCAACTTGTCACCGCGAAAAATTCTGACCAAGTTTCATTCTTGCAGACCAAATTTGGGGTAGTTAATGTCAGCGTTCTCTTTTTTGACGACCGAAGTTTCGCCACTTGGCGGGCGACCCAGAAAAACATTCCAGTGCTACTACTCATATGAAGGATTTTGGTGGAAAAAAAGTGCCCCAAAGTCGCCAGATTTGCAGGAAATTTATTTCTGAAATCGCGATAATTAGACAATAGGTTCCAACTTCGAGTAAGTAGGTAGGTCGCGCCCAAAATTAGATGGTTTCTTATTAAATTTATCTCCTTTTCCTCTCTTACCTAGAACCAAATTTGGCTAATTCCTCTTGTGTGAGGATGGCCATTGTGGTTAAGATCACACAAATTCAAGAAAAGAAAGTGCACAAGTACTATGCTAGAACCCTGTATTTGCAGTTAAACATTTTGATTGTTAGTTCACTCAAGGTAACTGGAAAAAACAAAAAAACAAATTCAGATCACCAAAATCCAGCTACCCCCATTGGCATGAAAAAAAAATCTTCAGGCCTATATACAACCCTATTCTGCTGAACATTGAAAAGAGTTCTCCCTTTCTAGGGTTTCATCAGTCCTCTAAAATTCTCACAAACCTACCAAACCCGATTACACATTTGACCATTAATTCACTCAAGATTAACAAAAATCAGACCACCAAATCCAGCAATTTCATTTGTTACCACATTATTTTCAGAGCACCTAAACACAAGCCTATTCAACAGCCTCTAAATATGAGTACACTAATCCTATAACCCTTGTCTGCATACATACAGACACGGTCAAAAGGCCCTTGATGGGTATGGTATCATTGGTATGTATGCATCAACCTCTGGATTCTCTAAGAATCTGACTGAATCAAACCCCATCGTGTCCATGGAGAGTTATTAAGGAAGGATGGACAGCCATAATTTGCACACAATGCCCACGTTACTTAATACATCTGGTGAAAGACTAAAAATTTCTGTCTTAAATCCAATTCATGCCTTGGTGATGAAGTCATTAAATGATATAAAATTTCACATTTATAATAACTACAAATTTTTTTTGTAGACTATACTTAACAATTTATTAGCATAGCATATAAGTTTCGGAGGAACTCATATTACTATTCTACATTTTGAAATGTTATGAATTTCAGTACAATGCTTGTTGGAGTAACACTGAGCCCTAGTTCAGTTCAGTGCACATGCCTTAAGTTGTGACAGGAAATCACAATGAAGTCAATCTTACTTTTCTTCTGGTTTCAAAGGATGTCTAGGCGTCTGGACGACAACATTGGAATTCTTCCTATGCAAAGGGTAGTACATACCTATTTTGCCATTTTTTCAGGCCCTGCTACATAGCAGAAACCACCAAGCGAATAAACAGCCAGTGCAACAGATTCGGTCTACAGAACCCACCGGTTTTGCACATATGTACCCTTTAAACTAGGAAGCCAGCACTGGGTGGTGCTAGTTATGGCTCCCTGCTCACCTAAAGGCTCACCCTACTAGGCTCACCTTTTGGCTTTCTGGGAGCCATAACTGGCACTGGGTGGGGCTTGCTTGTATGTAACAACAACCTTGGAGAGAATTCTTAGTGTATTTGTAAGGCAAATTACATTTAGTAATCAGGCTTACAAAAAGAGAGGGTGTGAGATTGTAAGATCCCTAGCACGCAGGATGTATGCCAATAAGATCTTTGGAAGTGAAATATATAGATCCATTCAAGATGAGTCATATAGTATGGATCACCATTACATGGTTGCAGTTTATGATTAATACATACTCGTGTAAAGAAAATGAATTTCCAACTGTCCAATTTGGTGATCAGCCTACTACATGTGAGCTAAAACATTTCATGATCGACAACTTGTCCAATCTGGATAAGACTGGGCGGCGGTGCTGGATTGTCCTTTTCAGGATCACTGGTAGTCTAGTTGCTGTTTGCCAAAAAGCAAGTCACTTTGCTCCACGAGTTTCTTCCTTCTTCTTCTTCTTCCTCTTCTTCTTCTTCTTCTTCTTCCCTACCACGCTCCGTGGGCGGTGCTTCCGGGTTTTGGTATGCACAATGGGTGGTGTTGAATGTCCTTTCTGCTGCTGCATGCGGGGCCCAGACATATCGCCGTCGGCGCTGCTTATTTCCACGTCTTTTTCCCAGAATTGGTGCTTGAGCTGCTTGTCCTCAGCTTGTGTAAATCAGCGCTCAAAACAAAAGAATCAATCAAAGCTCAAAACAAACGAAATCCATCAAAATCCATTAAAGATTTTTATTTTTATTTTTAAATGAATGCATCAACAAGCAATTTGCAAAAGAATTCATCAAAAGCTTGGGGAAAAAAAAGAATTGTGCATTCCGAAAAAGTAAGTTCGAAAATCATAATGTTCTCATATGAATGCTCCATTTTGTTGGCCTTACCTACCAAGGCAAGGATATTGTGTTTAGATCCATTATAGAGTATAGTAGCTTAGTGGATTTTGGCCCCTAGGTAATAATAATAGGTCTATTTTTATATGAGGATTTTTGAAAGATGATATTTTGGCTTGTGTTGAAACTTGAGATTAGTTATAGAGTCATAATATCTTGAAGGATTTTGGATTCTTTTTGAGGATTTTTTGAAGATTCTATTTTTGCGTGGTGAAACATTTGAGTTTTCATAATCCTTCTTTTTTCCCTAAAGATACCTTTTTAATGTAAATGGCAAGGCCACAGTGTGACCCTCCCCTTGTTAGATTGTTAGATTGGAGAGATATGATGTTATAAATTTCCTTCATGTAATCATTTTAAACATGTTGATTAATTGAAATTTAAATCTTTATTGATTTATTTAATTCGATATGTTTTGTGGATTAAATGGTATCAAACTTGATCTTGAGCTACTTACTATGTTCAACATCATTATGTGTGAGAATTGAATTTTGAAGATATTTCTTAATCCCCGTTAATAAAGTTGTCATCTATCATATTATTCTCGCATGTTGTTCACACTTACATTAAATGTCTAAAATCTATTGTCCAATATTTTCCATTGCATAGTCCTTTCGTTGAGACTTTCTTTTGGGCAAGTGAATTAGAAAACTACTTCCCTACTTTTCAAAGTTATGAATTGCAAATCAATCATGCAATTAAAAACATCCATAAAGGATGATTGGAATTGTTCTAGATCAAAAGTTTCATTCAGAACATCATGAATTGAAGTTGAATAGGTTCAACATCTCTTCACTTATGGAATTGTGATTAAAAAATTTCCTTAACTTTTTTTAAGAACATTTCTTATTATGGTCAATATGGCTTGTATCACATTATTCATGCGTACCCAGTTTTTTGTAGTGACAAAGCTTCACACTATTGCAAAAAAAAATTCAGAATAGTAAAAAAGACATGAACAGATGATGTTTCTGAGGTATTCTTCTATTTAGTATCAAGAGAAATTTGAAAAAAATCACCAAAAAATATACAAGATTCACTAGAAATATAGAAGGATGCCTGAAAAAAAAATCTACAATTTGAACAATTATCACCAATTAATGCTAGATCCTTTTAGGAATGATCGCCAACAATAATACTACAAGAAGAAACTCATACTAAAAACATTGGTACTCAGAGTAAGAACTTCATGTTCAAAAGCTTTCATTTCATGCTTGACTAATGTGGCACATGTCTTTGAGCACGTAATACAAGGTAATTGCACAAAATATATATGTTCTTTAACCCGTTTATTGAATTTCCAATGACAAAAAATAATCCAAATTCAATAACTCCTCACCAATAGATCCAAATTCAAGAAACCACCATAGTGCACCTCGACTCACCGCTACTCATCAAGGGCTTTCCAATGGTACAAACAGTGCACTACCAATTTCCCTATAATTTTAATTACTGAATTTATTAATTTTCAGTGATGAAAATACTCAAAATTCAATCAGTCCTGTATTGCAGGACTAAACAGTATGAAATCACCTCAATGCACCCCTGCTCATTGAGGGCTTTAGAATAGTACCAGGAACACACCCGGGGCCTTGGTGGTTTGGGAGATCTAAATGTGACAAAACAAATAAACTACCTTTCTTAATATATAGTCATTCTCCATTTTTTTCTGTGTATTTATTGCGAATGTTTTTGAAATTTGAGGAATCATCGAATCCAATTTCTTCCCTGGAAGAGGTGAGGATTGCATCTTCCTAACCTATTTATCTTGGGAGGTAACCCATCCCAAGAGTAATTTCAGCCTCAGATCCTAAACCTTTAAAGAGTTCTGATGGGATCGGGTGTGTCCACCCTAGTTAGCCTTCACCTTGCTTAAAGAGAATGTTTATACTGTATACTGAAAACCCGAGATAAAATGAAAGACTTAGTAGTGTCACAGGTCAGGGGTTGCCTCTTCTGCAACGACATATAAGGTTGCATCAACACCATGAGCCCGCTTCACCACAACCTTGAATGACATCCCGACCTTATCACCAAGAGCTTCAACAATCTGCTGATCCACAACACCAAGTAATTAGATGCCAGTCAAAAGAGTTAACATTTCCAACAATTGAATCTCAAAACCAACAATGTGGAAATGATTCATATTAAGCTTGGCCAGTTTGATCACAACTGTATATATTCTTCTGGCAGAGATTTTTTTTCCCTGGTCCAAAAATCATCGCAATTGCATCCTCTCTTCTTCATGCAGCTCTTAGTCTGTGTGCCTTGCTACTGTTTGAACAACTCCCTCTTCACACAGCACCTCTTAAAATACATACCTGATTGATGGTAGTGACAGGCATTCCATCAAACTCCACAATCACATCATCATTCCAGACTCCAGCTCTCGCTGCTGGGGATCCTGGAATTACCTGCATTTTTGCACATCCAAGCACATATTTAATGGCAAATACTGCCCAAGTGATTGTTGGTTCTCTCGTAAATGGAGATTTGAAGATTTACTTTGTCTAAAAAAATTACCTTCAGATTACATATAAGTGAAGTGGGTGTCACACATGTGCTGCTGCAAATCGTCAGTGGCACAAATCATCAGTGAGCATAATAGACAAGCTATTCAAAGAGGCAACAATATGGATAGGTGCTGGAGCACCTGTGTGACAAGAACACCCGAGGCAACATCTGGAAATCCTGGTCTTCTTTCTTTCAGTTGCAAAATTCGAGGTTCGGTGAGCTCCCACATTTTCATTCCCAGCCAAGGCCGGACCACATGCCTGCACAGATCAGAAAAAACACCATGTTACTACACCTTCAAAATCTTCTCAGTTCCAAATTATAAGAAAGTTATTCACTGGTGTGTGCATGCCAAGATAGAACTCATCCTCCAACAGTATTAGCTGTTGCAATTTGAAATAAAAGAGGCAGCTGTGTAACCTGTGCTTCTTGAGCTGCTCCACAATTTTGATAGCAGAATCAATGGGAATAGCAAAGCTGACACCATCAGCCGCCAAAGCCTTCATGGTGTTGATACCAATAACCTCTCCATCAAGATTCACAAGCGGCCCCCCCGAGTTACCCTGTCCTCAGCACAATCCTCCCACTACACCATTGGTAACACCAAATATGGAATAAGGCCAAAAACCCATTCCACAAATGACAACAGACTGGCAAATAGTGAAAACCATGTCCTCTAGTGTACCTGGTTGATTGCAGCATCTATTTGAATGTAACCAGTGCCAACTCCTTCAAGCCCAATTTCTGAGCTTTTACGGTCGACACAGCTGCAGTTCCACATCCATCAAAGAGTCACGAACCAACTCATTTTTTTCTACAATAGGAGCTAAACAACAGCCAATCCTTTAGTTTGCTGCACTCAGAAACATATCCAGTAAAGAAATCAAATCACCCTTCATATTAAAGTGACAAAACCTGATAATGCCTGCTGTAACTGTGTTTTGAAGATGAAGTGGGCTACCCAATGCCACCACCCATTCTCCCGGCCTGAGATCTTTGCTTGATCCAAGCTTTGCTGTTGGCAATGGCCTCGGTGAGTTCACTTTGATCACAGCTATGTCAGACAAGGAATCGAAGCTAACCACCTCACCCTCAAAATTGCGTCCATCTTGTAGTGTCACAACCAACTGCAGAGATATCAGAACAAGCTGATACTCTCTCCTGATCACAACTCCAAGCCACTGTTGCTTTCCACTTCAGCTAAAAACAATGGAGATGCTGGAAAGCTTACTCTATGCTCACCGCGCCTTTGTAGAGTCCCCTCCGTTCATTGGCCACTACATGAGCATTAGTCAAGATTGTGCCATCGGATTGTATAATAAATCCTGACCCTGCTGTTTCTCCAAAAAATGCATGCCTCCTACCTGTACACAAAACTCGCTGTAATGGCTCACAATGACTGGGTTCGACTTGCATACAGCACAATAAACAACCTCTGCACAGATTCAAGATGTCTATTAAGAGATCATGGGTAATGTATTTGTGTTGATATATGACAAGACATATGTAACAGGTATGATGGACTTTTTGTAAACTAATAATCCTTTAAGAGCAACTCCACCAGTGCACTGTACAGAAAATTTTAGATGAAGAAAATGCAAAACATGCTGGTTTGGCTCAGCAACATGGTTTTGGCTTAGTATTTTTGCATGGGATGCTGATTCTAGCAAAAGGTACAGCAAAGCCTGACATCTGCTGTTGATTGGCTAGACAGTTTGATTGGTCCAGGTGAGTTGCTGTTAGTAGTCTCCTACCTTTTGCGGTCCCAGTTTCAGTTTTATGGGTGAGGTTGGGGAAAAGTAAATATTGAATATTGGATGTGAGAAATACTGTTGCACAGCCACATACTGAGCATGGGTGGAGCTGCTCTAAGGACCCACCATGCAGTGAGTTGTGACATAGCACTCTCATAAAAGAATTGCTGTTGTGTCTCTTCCAGAAACAGCAATCTGTTTCCATATGACATTTGTGAGTATTCTCACTGCTTCCCTGCATAAAACTGATGTGTTTGGAAGATAAAAGTTACCTAATGAAACCTTCACATTTACGACCGCTGGTGCAGCTATAGCTGCAGCATCTGCAATGGCATAGCGGCTCAAGCACCCATCACCACGCCAGGATGGAAATGCATCTACAGATGATGATGGCTCCTTCAGTGCTGCTGGCTCAGTCCCAATCGAGTGTGCTCTTGAAAGTGGTAATGCATTGACTTTCAAGACGGGCATTCCACTCTCTTTACTATCCCCTTCATGTAATGCCAGAACCAGATCAGTTAACAATCTGCATTCCAAGTACAGATACAGAGAGATAGACAGCCTTGTCAAGTATCAGTCTACCAGGCTATGTAGCATGAAATCTTGCCATTGTCTTTGACCTAGAAACAGTCCATAAAAAAGTGCTGAGAAAAATTACTGCAGCAAGAAGACATGGATGGACGGATTTTCTCAGCTGCTGCTGCTGCTTCCCATTCTTGTATTGCCACCCCACATAATGATTTCAAAACTGCTGGAGCTGCATACAGCTCCTCCTCCTCCTTGGAGTGGCTTTCTGGAAATCAGCTTCATACGTTCAATTTTTAACACTGTCCTTTGCTACATGTGTCAGCCAGAAAGAAGTTTCATCTCAGAAATTCACAGAAAGTATACACATACTTATGTATATGTTGACCAAGCATGCAGCTATACAGGAGTACCACTGGGAGAGAGATTTAGGGTTTTTCAAAACAATACCAGATGATGACTGCTGCGGCCGCAAGGCCCCTGAGCTCATGCAAAGCAGCAAGCCTGCAGCAGCAACTGTGGCTAAACTTGGTTGAAATCTATACTCATTGAATGGGTTTGCTTTCCATCTGAAACCTGCCAAAGCTTCTCCTTGCTGACAAGACTCCTTGACAACAGACAACTGAGAACCATACCACAAAACAAAAGCACATAACTTGAGCATTGAAAAATGTAATTTGCAATTTTGTCTCCAGGGAAATACGTAGACCTAATTTTCCAGTGCAAAGTACAAAATGAGAACATACTTGTTATCTGTCACCATCCCATTCCTTTCAAACCCTAATATTTTCTGCAGCATCTTTAACTTCCAATCCTAAAATGAGCTCAGGAGTAAAAGCAACAAGACAGAAAAGTTTACACCCAATACCTGTTTTAGAGATTTCCTTGCCAAACAACTGTCTTTTAATCTGAAGCTCTCTCTCAACACAATTTCCCATTTTGCTGACAACTTCAAAAACCCTAACATGATGATTCCACAGGTATGTTCCAAAACTGTTTTGTTCATGGAGTTGCCCACACAATTTTATTTTTTGAGATCAGCTCCATTTGATCAGGATCATATCTCAAAACTTCCAAATGAAAACAAAAAAGTTCTCTCTCTCTCTCTCTCTCTCTCCACCTGAATAATAGTTGAAACTTCAAAATTACCTTCCAACATTATGAAGGTTCACTCACTCCCCAAGTGCTTCTTCTTCATCACTATGAAACCAGAAAACACAATTCCCCAATTGGGTTTCAAACAATTCACACAAGTTTGCTCACAAAGCAAGAAGCTTGCCACAATAGAAAGGGTGTACATTCAAGGGAAGGGAAAAACTTCCTCACATTGGCCCACTTCATGACATTGTTCAGCCCTTGTTTGGTTGCTACCCACCAGCACCTGGCCATTCTCCCACTTCAATGCCTAATGATCCCCCCCACACACAGATCCCTCTTCAAGGTGAGAGTCTTATAGTAGTACCTAGTAGTGCTAATGAATTTAGGCATGCCAATGAAGCAAGCCTCTCCTCCCTCCCCCCCAAGTCACATAGAAAGGGGGAGCAAATAACATAGCAATCTCAAAAGAAAGGTATGAAATGTTTTTGTTCATTTATATATTGTTGTTTTTCTTCTTCTTCTTCTTCTTTTCAAGATTTTTATTTTTTATCACTAGGGATGAGTTTTTGATTTTGGACTTTTCGACATATAACAAATCTACATATTAGATTTTAACTCAACTTCAAAGTTCTTTTTATTGTCCTTGTGATCAATGTTCACAATTAATGTGCTTATTTGTACTAGGCTACAGTTTGATGTCAAATTTTCACAATCTAAATATTTGAAAATTTTAAATATCAAGGTTAAATTTTTTTTTTCAAAACTTTCAACAAAATAAAAAATAATTTAATTTATGCTGAAGTTGCCAATGTATTACAACATTCAAGAAACCCATTTTCAAATAAATTTAATTTGAATGATTTAGAAACTTATAGTTCATTTTAAGGGTGTGAGCTCGTTTAAGCATGACCTTTCACAAGTTCTCATCTCTCCCTTTCAATATTTTTAATGAGTCTCTTACAATTTTTCACAACACATGATCATGTGCAAAAAATGAGAAGAAAAAGAAATTTTGGTCAACAAAAGGAGGAATATAAAAATATGCCAACGAGGAGTACAAGGTTAGGGTATGGAATTAATTGACTTAGCATCAACTCATTCCATGTGTATGTGGTGTAGTGGCACACTTCCAATGTGCATGCAATGTAATACTTTCTAGAGACTTTGGAAAGATCATGGAAGGCTATTACACCACATGCACATAAGGAGGAGGGGAAGACAAATAAGAAAAAGAAAGATGGAAACAAAATCCTAGACCCAAGGTACGAAATTGCTCAACCATGGATTTTGAGTGTTTCCCATGAGCTAACACACAACATAATTATGCACATGAGCAAGTGGAGGAAGCATGACCTCTTACCTTGTCTTACAAGCTTCCCAAGCTTTCTTGTGAGCTATCACATTGCATAATCATGTGCAAAAAGAGGAGGTGGAAACAAAGGGTTTGAAGATGGGCCAAGAGGTGAGAATTCCAACATTTGGCAACTTATCATCTTTTGCCATGAGCTCTTTTGTGAATTACCTAAAGTTGTTACAAAATGCATTCATGCATCTATTCAACACACAATGGAACTTATAATGTTGAAAATTCAAGCATAATTTAATTTTTTTTTAGTTACTATTGTAGGAAATAGTTGTGAACCATCAAGTATAGGATTATTCCAATTATTTAGTTTAGGTTTATTTTTAGGTTCAAGTTTCTTATTCAAATTTTTTATCTTGGTGTGATCTAAGCTCATTATGTTATTGTAAACTTGGGGGTTTCTAGGGTTGTGAGAACAACCTCAGATATTGAATCTTGAATGAATAATGTGCGAGAGCACCAAGTTAGTGATCATCAGTTTTGTGTTTGTCTTTTCACATTTGTTTTGAACAATGCATCAAGATTGTATGCATATGTTGAAATCTTGGGCTTTTAAGAACTAATACAACTCAAAATTAAAACACATGATGTAGTTAAGGGGTGGCCCATGGGGGATAAAAGGAAAATAATAAGTAGGGAGTGAAAAATAAAAGAGGAATAAAAGGGTGGAAGTTAATGAATGCTAGTTCACTTACGTAATGTTCTAGGGTTAAAATTCCCTACTATCATGTTGTAATGGTTGCTAGGATGTGGAAGCTTTAAATTATATAGATTCTTATTCAAGAATACATATGTATGAGATATTAATTTAGATGTTGCAACTTTTTTAAGTAGGAAAGTGGTGCAAGGTGGAAAGGCAATGGATGAAATAGATTTTGATACCTATTGAAGTATCAATAAATGTGGGAATATAAAAAATTATTGTATGTAATAACAATGAACAACCTTCCCAAGCCATGGAAAAGGTGTTGTGCGTTCCTATGTTGACACCTACAACTATCACTATCATCACACATACATAACATAACATATAAGTACCCTAAATTGTACACCACATCCAAACCAGGAAAAGGAAAGAGAGAATAAGGAGAGAGGGAAAGAAATAAAACAAAAGGAAGGGGCCCCCTATGACAAAACCAAGGGCCCTCCTCTTGTGGGTTATTTTTTAACACAAATCCAAGGTCTAGGCCTTCATCAAAGTTCAATTTTTCAAGGAGTTTAAAACCAAAATCTACATGAACATGACCAAAATCACTAGGAAAACTTCTTCAGACCAAGAACATCTCCTTGTAACTCCTACCCAACTGCAACATAAACATAAAACAAAAAAACGAAAACCCACCACATGGTGTTGAAACATAAATCCCAAACTAAAAGTTCAATTAGAATTAATGCATAAAACAAAACCAAATCTAATTGTCACACAACACAACCAAGTATAATTTCTAATGATTCAAAATGAAACTCACTTGCAACAAGCAAGAATCCAAGCCCCAAACATACAAAAAAAACAATAACACTTGCATAAACACAAGAAAACTATAAAGCATAAAACTATGTTTTGGAATCTCAAATCATCAAAAGTGATTGGAGATCACACAACTTGGAATTTCATCCTATGGAAAAATATTTCACACCTAAACTAGTTCAACATAAAATTAATCAACTCAACTAACACAGTTTATCCCTAACTAAATGGGACCTAACTGAACAGGTAAACTAACACACTCAACAAATTTAAAGAACTAATCACAAAGCCATTTTAAGCAACACAATTTATCACCCCTATCAAATTTTGTGAATCTGTCATATGTTGTGTCAACATTTACACAAGGTTTGATTGTAATGGTAAGAATTTTTTTTACATCTAGATTTTTTAAACATTTGAATTTTACAATAATGTCTTTTCCCCCTAACAAACAAGGAATTTTTTTCACCCTTGGTTGGGGAGCTATAACAAAACAAAGAGGAAAACCTCATCATATTTCATCACATATGGTTTTGGACAAGGTGGTATGTTGCAAGGCCACATTTAGAACATTGTCTTCATCTTCAAAATGAAGCTAGTTACATTAAATTCATCTCATTAACCCAATGTTCTTCAAGCCCTAGTTACCATTGCCACTACTAACTCCAAAAAAAATTGCACTTGCATTATTGCTTCCATTACTGAATGTTGATCCACCAAATGTTTCTTTTCATCAAATTGTAGTTAATCAACTCAGTGTAAATCACCAAAATGATTAATTGTTGTTAGTTATCGTCAATAGGTTTGTACATTTGTAAGTTAATCATTTCATTTGCAATCCTTGAAAGTTGAAATAATCACTTTCAAATGTTGTTTCAATAAGTTTGTGCACAACCCACTAGATGTGTAACCACCATTGAATAACACACTCGGTATTTTCAACTTGACGTAGGATTCAATATTTTTCATATATCCTATGTATTTGATGTAATAACATTCAAGAACAACATAAAAACATAAATCATTATTATCAACATTTGAGGGTGAAAAAACATCAGTTTAACATTTTAAACCACTCACGAATTATTGAATAGATTGAATAAGAAGTCTTGAAATTGATAATTTAAAAATTAGAAAAATTGCATAGTATGCAAATTGAATAATTATTACATTTTACATGGTGTGGGATCCTCATTTGGATTCAAATTGTGAATGATTTCTAATGTTGCAAATTCAAATCTATAATTCAAAAATGAAATTCAAAAATATAATTAAAATATAAATTTTGTGCAATGCATGGTTGCATGCCATATCACCCTCCAATGTCAACTCCTTATTCTTGTGATTTTGGAAAGAATTGGTGTGGGTCATTTTACCATGGATTCACCCATTGATTCAATCTTTACTTATTGAAGTTTTGACAAGATTTGTGCATATAAAGTTCTAGGTATGAAGTAGATACTAATTTTTTGATGTATGAATTTGTGCATATTTATTGGATTAGTCATTTTAATTTTGAAGATATCCAAATGGGAACTTTTTTTTGCATTATAAATGCAATTTTATTTTATTTTTATCATGGAGGTAATTTGGAAATTCAAAAGCGATGACACTTGCATGGTGGAAAGAATGTATGTGGTATGTGATTTACCTCTTCTTTTCATTATTTTCTTGTGATGTTCAAAATCCCAAAATTGTAGAATATTGCTTGTGCAATCTAAATTTTAAGCTAGGGAAGATCAATGAACTTTATCAAACTTATGCACCAACTTCCAAAGCCACGAAGTTCAAACATGTTTAAAGAAGTTTTTTGTAATTTTCTATTTTTTTCCTTGAAGTTTGATATGGTTTTTGTGAAGTTGTGATGTGTTCATAAATCTCACTCCCAATTTTGTCATGTATTATTTGGTCTTTCAATATTTGAATTCATTAAGGAACCCAAAACTTGCCATTCCTCTTTGCCTTATGTGTGAATCCTCAAAGTTTTCAATGTCATTTAATTCTTCTAATGGGCCCAAGTTGCTCTTTAATGGAGCATGACCTCCTTGTGAATTTGTAAGTTATCCACTTGATAACATGAATGTAGTATACAACATGAATGTACTAGATTTGCAAACACAAGTGTGAGCCTTCCAAGTTCGATGTGCCTAAAGTCCTTGTCAACTCAATAGAGATTGAAGAGTTTTCTAATTCATAATTTGAAGATGTAGAAAAAAGACTTGGATGGGAAGGTCCAAAAAGTCTTTTCATGCCATTAGAAAATTTTAATATGAATAGGCAACAAAGTTGCCTTTGGCAAAGGGTCTAATGTCAAAGGGTATGTGTTTTGGCGTGCATTGAAAGTTTTGTGGACGAATAAAGCTCTAATGACCTCATTGAAATGATGCGCCTAAGAAGGGATGACAAAGTAGGATTTATCCAAAAATGTTTTGTGTTTTGGTGCAAATGGGGTCTTGGTATGTTAAGCTCGAGGAAACATGAATTATAAAAAGAGGATCATGCTAGAATATTGTTTATTGTTTACACTCCAACTCAACCCTAATGGTAGAGGTGAGACATACTATGCTTTAGGGTTTCATGGTTTTTTTTGTGTTTAAATCATTTATTAGTTTTTTACAAGTTGTTTGTGAAATCACAAAGGTGGAACTTGGAATGTAAAGACAATAGTGTTTTAGAGTTGTTTGTGGAATGCCAAAGTACATGGAACTTGCATACATTTCCTCTTTTTGTTTAGTTCTTTGATCAATGAAAAGGTGGAAATGAAATATAAAGGTTCAAAATTGCTTTGAGTTGTTTATGGAATCGTAGAGGCAAAACATGACATTTTTTGTGATTTTTTTGAGCTATTTATTACAACAAATGTAGAGTCAAAAATTTCTTTGAATTGTCTACTCCATGGCGAAGGTGAAAAAACTTGCATATATTCTTGAATTTTTTATGAGTGTTTTTATCAATGACAAAAGTGGAAAGTGAAATGCAAAGGTTCAACATTGCTTTGAGATGTTGAGTTGCTTGCAAAACAACATAGGCAAAACCTAATTGTTTTGGTGATTGTTCTTTGAATTGTTTATGATATGGTAGATATAGAAACTTAAATGCAAAGTCATATTTTTCTTCAATTGTTTGCTCTATTGTAAAGCTGGAAAATGTAATGCATTTGTTGAATTTTTTAGAATTTTTTGCTCAATGACAAAGGTAAAAACTTGAATTTTCTTAGTTGTTAACTTAATGTTATATGTATAATCTTGAATTCATTTTTAAAAAAATTTCAAACAAATTTGCTCTATGGTATATGCAAAAGTTTGAATGCAAGGCTTTTGATTTATTTTGAATTGTTTGTGGAATAGTAGAGGTGAAAATTTTAATTGTTTGCTCAATGGCAAAGGAACACACTTTAATGCTTTTTATTTTTGTTTTTGTTTTGTTTAGTGATAGATGCAAAAACTTTGAATGCATTTGTTGATTTATTTTTAGGGTTGTCTCTTTCATGGCAAAGGTAGAGACTTGCATGTAGATTATCAATTTGAGTTGTTGGAACATAAAAGGTGGAAACTTGAATATTTATTAAATTTGTTTTGGAACCTACTTGTATTGTAAATGTTAGTAGAATACAATTTAGTTTTTGCATCTACAATTATAATGCATCTACTAACATTTTTCAAAGTTGTTTTTTCAATGGCAAAGGCATAAAGTTCAATGGTTTTGTTGAGTTTGAATGGTAGAGTTGGAAAAATATTTGTATTTCATCTACATATGCTCATGGTAATGTTCAAATGGTTAATGATGATGATAATGGGAATTGGTTTAGGTGAAACATGTCTATGGTCCAATAGTATGGTCATCAACTTGAAAATTATAATATGGTTGTTAGCTTGACAAATATGAAATTCCAAAGCTAACTACTTCATGTTTTTCACTAGCTCACTTTCATGGATATGAAAAGGCAAATTAACATGTGTTTTTTCACAACTTCATATTTGGTTGTATTTAATTGAAATTAATTCACTTCTATTTGGTCAAATTTAAGCAAATTCAATTTCAATGAAATTTCAATGAAAACAATAACCCTACTAAATCCAAAGAAAATAATATTTTGTTCAATTCAATTCAATTCAATTTGATTTAATTTGAGTTCCATTCAATGAATTTGAATTTTATTTAAGAATTTGAATATAATTCAATCCAATTTGAATTGACTTTAAGAATTTAATCATTCAAGCAACATTTGCACTCTCAATGGCATTGGTGAAAATTTAATGCAAACACATAAATTCCTACTCCATGTTAGAATTATGCCACTTTTATATCACTAGAAGAAATCTTTCCATTTCGACCATCATTTTGCAACTACGATGTGACTATTGTCCAAACCTACTACATTTGTGACTATGAACTTTGTAATCCTATGTGTCCATGAAGTTGCATGTATATACTACTACATGTGCAACTAAATGATGGGTCCAACCAACTATTACTTGAATATGCAGTTGCATGATACAATTACAAAAAAATTAGGTCAAAATGTAGATGAAATTTTGATATATTTTGTTTGTAATCTCTTGTCTATCCACATATGGATGATAATTGAGTTGCATGGTGACAACAACTATAATTTTTTTACAACTATGGATAATATAAGTTGTCGACTATCTCAAATTAGCCTACATGGCACACATGGCATTTCCATAACTTTTCAACATAAATATAATTTTATTTCAATGCATTAATATAAATCAACCATTTTAATTTTGGTTATATATCACCATAACATTTTTTTTTCACCAATTTGGTTTAAAATTTTGTTTATTCTTGTTTTTGTGGTAGTTAAATTTTCAACAAAAACTAGATTAGGTACTTAAT
>Ga0209611_10007942_pt1 | contig 16834 bp, 20 predicted proteins | sample S1TSphgellanicum_3_FD_187693 | JGI IMG/M metagenome (GOLD analysis project Ga0209611, IMG submission 187693) | Host-associated microbial communities from peat moss isolated from Minnesota, USA - S1T2_Fc - Sphagnum magellanicum MG (SPAdes) (version 2) | ecosystem: Host-associated > Plants > Peat...
GTTCGATCGCACGGACTGCGCGCAGCCAATGCTGTATGCGCTGGAGCGGGGGCTGAAGGTCGATGCGTTCGTTGTCTATACAGACAGCGAAACATGGGCCGGCGGCATCCACCCGGTGCAGGCACTGCGGCAGTATCGCGCGCGAACCGGCATCGCCGCCAAGGTGGTGGTGGTGGGCATGGTATCGAACGGCTTCAGCATTGCTGATCCTGACGATGCCGGCATGCTGGATGTAGTCGGTTTCGATACGGCGACACTCGCCGTGATTGCCGATTTCATCCGGCAGGACTGAGACTGCTCCGGCGGCCCAGATGGGTCGCCGGAGATTTTACGAACCTGAATTGAAGGATTACAGCCATGCGCCGTTCAGACGTTTATGAGTCCCGCGCGCGTGAATTTACCGCGGCCTGCCATGATGCGGATGCCCGCGTCGTTAGCATCAGCGGCAAATGGACCAGGAAGCAACACGCAGATTTTACCAACATATCGCGCCCCATGACTCACCTTTCCAGAGGCTTGAAATTGAGCTTGATCTTCGTTGCTGCTGGATGGGCTTGCGTCGACTCTACAATAGCAAAGGTGGACCCCTTTAAGACTGCTATAAACGACCCCATCTTTGGGCATTACTATTATCCTAATCAGGCCTCGTTCGAAAGGATACGGTTTTCTTCACTTGGTGCGGCGTGCCTGAATTATGAGCGTGACTTCTATCCGACTTCCAAGCATCCACCTGCCTATCTTTATGGACTATACGAGCACGAAATCACGCACATTTGGATTATAGGCACCAACGACGGTGCAACGCTTTTCGTCAGACGTGGGGATAGCTGTGTCCGGACAAACCCCGTGATTGCGTTCTGGCAAAACTACTCTCCAGCGTCTCGTAATCCTGCCGAACCGGAGATGAGTAGGTCAGAAATCATCAATGTGTTCTCGGATCTCCTCGTTAGGTTTGAGAAAGCGTTTCGTGGAAAAGAGCATTTTCTCAATTGGTTGGACGACTACACGGAAGCCGTTCAACGGACCTGCTCGGACCCTTCGCGCCAAACCTGTCCCCCTACTTGGCATAGCCTGCCGAGCTACCTACAGGACATATTGACTGATTTTAGGATACGGTCTCCAGACAAATGAGCGGAATTCGATGGCCCTGAAGAACTGGAGTTGATACGGCAGAGCGGACTCGCGGCCTTCCCGCCCCGTATCTCTGAAGCACTTGCGCCAGTGACACTCATAAAGCCCCAGCGGCGAATAACGTAACGATACTGCGTTCGGTCTGTTAGTAAGGCTCGAAGTTTTGTGGGAATATCAGCCGTTACGCAGTTTGGCTGCTGCAATATAGACAAGTTGCGGCCGGGGGCGATTCCTAATCTCGACGCATGATCATACCTTGCTGCCCCATGGGCGAACACAAATTACCGATTGCGTCGCCAGACCTGCTCCTGAAGGATCGTCGCAAATATGACCCAGCCGAGCAGCGGCAAGCACGCGTACGACGCGCGGCGATCGACGGTCGCCGCAGTGACAGACGTGGCCGCAGCGGTGGCTACCATGCCCGCCGTGACTTCCAATGCCTGATCTAACCGTTTTCGCCCGAATAACACCCATGAGAATCCCCCAACGCCAAGAAGGTTAAGGGACCAAGCACCGAGCGCGACCCGTCGCTGGCTGGATGGTTGGGCAACGAGCAGCCTGTAGCCGGCGTAACCGAGTAATGCGTCAAGCCCAGTCCAGGCCAGTCCAAAGACCGGGCCAGGCGGGGTGAAGGAGGGCTTGCGCAGCGCGGCATACCACGCGGCTGTTCGCGGGTGGGCGGGTGAGAGATTATAGCGCGCGCCACTCAGTTGAGCAGCGATCACGGCGGAGCCTGCGAGGGCCGCGGCGGTTGTCGGGCGCATCTGGAAATCCTGGGTTTACATCCGGTTGACGCGGGGCAGGCGTCCGGGTTTCCAAATGTCATCGGCTTTTCGGTATATAACCGGAAGGCAATAGCGGGCCGCATGCCAGCGGCTGATCTGTCAAACGAATGTAATACCCAACAGGCAGGCGACCACTGCTGAGAGTGTCGCAACATACGCGTTCCGCCGCCGTTCGCGCACAATGTCCACTGCCTCGTCTTTGCCGCGCTTCCTGGCGCTCTACGCCGGCCTATTCTCGGCCTTTGGCGTAGCGTCGCCATTTCTGCCCGGTTTGCTCAAGCAGGATGGGCTGGGCGCCGGCGCGATCGGTATCGTTCTGGCCGGGGGCACGGCGATCCGGCTGGTATCTGGCGCAACTGGCGGCCGGCTGGCCGATCGGGTGCGCCGTCCGTCCCTGGTGCTCACCGGCTTCGCTGCGGCGGCGGCGCTGGTCGGCACTGGATATGTGCCCGCGCGCGGCCTGCCGCTCCTGCTGCTGGTCAGTGTGGTGCACGCGGCGGTGCTGGCGCCACTGACGCCGGTCGCTGATGCTCTTGCGCTGGGGTCTGCGTCGTCCAAGCCAGGCTTTGCCTACGGATGGGTGCGTGGCGCCGGCTCGGCGGCCTTCATCACCGGCACCCTTGTGTCGGGCCAGTTGGTGGAAAAGGCCGGCCTCGGCATCATCGTATGGCTGAATGCCGGCTTGCTCGCAGTCGCGGCCGCATTTGCGTGTTGTGTGCCCAATCGGCTGGCGGGAACCTCGTCGGCGGCGCCACGCCCTTCCGGCTTGGGCCCGTGGCGGGCGCTGCTTGGCATTCCCGCCTTCCTCCGCATCATTGCCGTAGCCGCGCTGGTGGGGGGCAGCCACGCACTGCATGATGGGTTCGAGGTGATCCGGTGGCGTGCAGCGGGCTTGTCCGCTTCCCAATCAAGTGTTCTCTGGTCACTCTCAGTTGCGGCGGAAATCGTCGTTTTCCTTTTTGCCGGCGGACCGCTCCTCAAGAGGCTTGGTCCGGCGGGCGCCATGACACTCTCGGCCGCCGCCGGCGTCGTGCGTTGGGCGGCGGCTGCCAACACGGCGGCCTTCTGGATTATGGCGGCGGTGGAACCCCTGCATGGACTGACATTCGCGCTGCTTCACCTGACCTGTATGGACGTGATCGGCCATACTGTGCCGAAAGGGCTGGCTGCAACGGCGCAGGCTTTCTATGGCACGATCGCCATGGGGGCGACGGCCGCTCTTGTCACATTGGCCTCCGGGCCGCTCTACGACTATTTTGGCGCCGCTTCTTTCTGGGCAATGGCCGCGATGTGCGCAGTAGCCTTGCCGTTGGCGGCCAGCCTGCGGCCGCCGCGTTGAATCACAGAACGTATTGCGCTGCCTCAGGCGGCGTCGGCCTGCGCTTGGCATCTGCACCGTCTCGGGAAAGCTGACCCGTCGATGCTCTCGGTGGTTCACCCATCATCCCGAGGAACAACGAAAATGTGAGCCGATAGCAGGCGACCCCTGGCATCAATCCAGCGTTGCCCCCTGACACACGGTGCGGAACCAAATCCCGGCCGCGCACAGGCCTAGGAACGAGAACCAGACTTTGCAGATACGAGCCGGCTTCAACCTGAACTACCAGTGCTACCAGCCCACCCCGATGCTGCTGATGGTCAGCATTCACCCATCCCGCGCCCCCGACCTCATAACCCAGGGTGCGATAACGTACAGCGCCGGCACGCAGATCGACACGTACCTGGATGGGTTTGGCAACATCTGCACGCGGATACATGCGCCGCCCGGCCTGTTGAGCATAGCGACCGATTTCACCATCCATGATTCCGGGCAACTGGATGAGGCTGACTCGAGCGCCATTCAGCACCCGGTAGAATATCTGCCGTCCGACGTGATGGTATTCCTGCTCGGCAGCCGATACTGCGAAACCGATCGGCTGACAGACATCGCCTGGTCCTTGTTCGGCCATATCACTCATGGCTGGGACCGGGTGGTCGCGATCTGCAATTTCGTGCATCAGCATATCAGATTCGACTACCAGATGGCCCGCTCCACCCGGACGGCCTGGGAAGCCTATCAGGAACGGGTGGGGGTATGCCGCGACTTCGCCCATTTGGCGGTTGCCTTCTGCCGCTGCCTGAACATTCCCGCGCGCTATTGCACGGGGTATCTTGGCGATATCGGCGTGCCCGCGGTGCCTTATCCGGGTGACTTCTCCGCGTGGTTCGACGTATATCTCGGCGGAAAGTGGTTCACCTTCGACGCGCGGCACAATGCCCGTCGCATAGGCCGTATCCTGATGGCGCGCGGTAGAGACGCCACCGATGTTGCGATCTCGACAGCATTCGGCTCAGCCCCGCTGGCTGACTTTTTGGTATTTACTGACGAAGTTCCCTGAAGGTCCGCGCAATTTCCGCCTTTTCTCAAATGTCGTACAGAGCGCGCAGGATAGCATTTCATGAGATAACAAAAGCTCCCGGCGATCGGCCGGGAGCTTTTCGTCAATGTGCCTTGGCGTGTGACTTTGCCTTGACCTTGGGGGCGGCTGGACGTTCATCATCGGGATTTATCGGTGCCGGCGGCAAACCGCCTTGCGGCTCCGGATGAGCGACATATTCAAAGTTGGGCGCCTCGTTCCAAGGGCCGCGGGTATCTTCGCCTTGCGACAGGTTGAAGACGAGCTTGACGGTGTCGTCTGGCTGCACATTCCCGAAAAATGGGTCGTCAAGCTTTCCCATCGACTCCAGCGCCTTCATGAACATATTGGCATGGGTAATCTCTCGCGTGAGCAGATGGGTCAGAGTCTTCTTTGTGCCCGCGTCGTCGCACGCCTTGATCAGCGCTTCATAGGTTTGGCGCGCGCCGGCTTCAGCCGCGATGTTGGCCCGGAGATCACGCACCACGTTACCGCCTTCCTGGATATAGGCCGCTGTCCAGCAACTGCCCTGACTATCGAGAAAGTGTGGACCGCCGCCTTTAAGCTTGAAGAGCGGTGCATCGTAGACGTCCGTCTGGTCGATTTTGCTCGTATGCTGTGAGATGAGTTTGCCGACCATCTCCAGATGGCTGAATTCCTCGATCGCGATGTCCTGCAGCATATCACGGATCCCGGCGTTTTCAACGTGAAAGGACTGCACCCAGTATTGCAGTGCCGCGGTGAGTTCGCCCGTCGCGCCACCGAATTGTTCAAGCAGATAGGTGCCGAAGCGCGCATCAGGCTTGCCCACGCTGACCGGTTGTATCAGTTCCTTGGTGTGTAAAAACATGTCATATCCCATGGTAAGAGTTTATCGTCGCTTATCGACGGCACGTCCCGCCGCTCGCCACACATTCCAAGGATACGCTATGGGCGTACCGACCTGGTTTGGATGTAACGCTGGCATCCGGAATAGATTTGCTAACGGACGTCTTCACTTAAAAGGTGATGCGGTAGACGCCGGCGACGCAATGATTGCCTTTCACCTCCGCGCGCGGCCAGAGCGTGGCCTTGCGGCAACCAGGAATGCGCCGATTCCTGCCAAGGCGGCCAGCGCCAGGTGTGGGTTGAGTTGCGCCTCCAGAGCCAAGCTTGTCTTGCGAGTCATGGGGCGCAAGCTGCTGTTGACAGCCAAATCCTCGCGCGGCTCATATAGGTTGTCGCGCTGCGCCTGATCACCTGGATTCATCGTTGTCATGCTCGCATGCCCCACGCGCGCCGAAAGCCAATCGATGACTCGCGGTGCCAGGAGATTCCCAAGCACCAGGCTGATCCCGCCGGCGCCTCCGATCGTCACGTCGCGAACAGGCGTGACGCAGGCGTGGGCAATGGCTCTTGCTACCAAGTGCGGATCATAGGCGGGCGGCGGGTTGCGTGTGCCTGAGCCCGACTGCGCACCGCATGTGAGATATGGGTCACGACAATCAAACCGACATTGCCTTGGCTTTCCGCACCGAGCGCGAGATCGACTATGATTATCGCGATAAGGCGGAACAGCGGCGTATGATCCACGACCATTTTGATGGCCTCGGCTGGAAAGTGCCGGCCATGCTCGACCCTGTGGACGCGGACGACGCGTTCTATTTCGACAAGATAAACCAGATCAGAATGCCGGCCTGGTCGAAGGGGCGGGTGGCACTCGTGGGTGACGCGGGGTACTGCGTGTCGCCGGTGGCCGGCATGGGCGCTCCATGGCGATCATCGGCGCGGCGAGGCTGGCAGACGCCTTGCAGCGTCACGGCGCCGATTACGAAACTGCATTCCAGGAGTACCACGACAGACTGCGCCCGTTTGTCGATGAGGTGCAGGAGAGCGCGGTCAGCTTTGGCATGGCGTTTATGTTTCCATGCACATAGTCGTTGTGAAAGCGGACCTGGCCAGGGAAAAGCCGGACCTCGTCAAAGCCGTTTATCAGGGTTCTTGCGATGCCAAGCGTATCGCGGTCGAGGATAATTTTGTCCGTTATCTGCTCGACACCTGAGCCAGGCCACGACAAGAGCGCCGAACCCGGCGGCCGCCCGGCCGGATGCGTGTGGGCGCGCCCATTTTTCTGTTGAATCGAATATAAGTTACTGCTAATATTAATTGTGACTAATGCAGCGCCTCTCCTGTCGACACTCGCGGACCCAACGCGCCGGTCGCTGGTCGAGATGCTGCGGGATGGCCCACTGACCGTCGGTGAAATGGTGGAGCGGACGACCGTGACCCAGTCCGCCGTATCGCAGCATCTCCACGTGCTGAAGGCGGCGCGATTGGTGGAAGAGAGGCGGGCCGGCGCGCGCCGCTATTACAGCCTCAACCCGGCGGCGCTGGGCGAGTTGCGTGCGTATGTCGATACGCTCTGGAATGATGCTCTCAACGCATTTTCTGATGAGGGAAAGCGATGACCGGCTTGACGAAAGAAATACCGTTCAAGATTCCACCTGTAGTGAAGGTCGTCGATTACGCAGGAACGCCCGAGCAGGCCTTCGCGAGGTTCAGTGATCAGATCGGTGCATGGTGGCCGCTCCCAACGCACTCGGTGGCCAGAAGAGCTGACGGCGTCACGGTTGCTTTCGAGCGCCTTCAACCCGGTGGGCGACTGGTAGAGCGATGGAGCACCGGGGAGGCGCATGTCTGGGGCACGATTACGGACATCGATCGGCCGAACCTTCTCGCCTTTACCTGGCACGTGGGGCGCAGCGAGGACGCGGCGCAGCTCGTGGAAGTCACGTTTACGGCGACAGGCCCGGCGCAAACACGTGTAAGGCTTGTTCATTCCGGCTGGGAGCTGCTTGGCGATACGGCCACGGACAAAAGGCATGCCTACGACCAAGGCTGGAATTCGGTATTGCGCCTTTATGAATCTGGTGAAAATTCCTGAGATGAAAGCAGATATGCAAGATAAGCGCAGATATAGTCTATCTTCCCAAGCCGGGCATCTCATACCAGGCAGCCAAGAGAACGACACAGGGCAAACCCGGAGTTTGGTGGCTCCAGCGAAGAGTCAGCCTCAACGAGGATTAGTATAACAAGAACGGGTAACGAAAATCGCTATCCTGTCCTGTTTCTCCAACCCATTACCCCGTAACCGGCGCCCCAGCCGACCGTCCGGCCTCATCGAGGATAACGCGCCGGCGGGTGCAAAGAAGCTAAACCACCAAGACACGAAGGAATTCACGAAGAAAGACCGTGCCGGCTCAAGACTCTGACAGGCCTGCTTGATTACGATACGCTTGGCATCGGTCTCGACTCATCTGTTTTCTGGGCTTTTCCTTCGTGCCGTCTTCGCGCCTTCGTGGTTAAATTTTCTCGCTTTTTCGGTGTTGCCCCATCGCCTGACGGTGGCGACCTGGGCAGTTACCAGAAAAGAACATTCTTTCTTAGCACGGCACCGATGAGCGGGCCGCTTGGGTTACGTGGCGCCGCTCTTTCCGTTCGGCCATGGTTGGGTTTCAAACATCGGAGCGACACGCCGGCGACATTTTTGAATCCAGCAGAACTACGAGTTTGCAGCCAGGATCGGAAGCTGGCGTAAGCGTCAATTGGTGCAGCCGTACTATACTGCCGTCGGCAAGGTTGAAGCTGCGCTCGCCACCCTCCCGCCCCATCACCTGTTGCTCATCCCACCAGCGCCCGAAGCAGGTGCTGCCGGCGCGCAATTCCTGGATAAGCCCGGCCAAAATCGTGTCGTCCGCCCGCCCGGCAGTGTCAGCGCGAAACTCGGCGAGCAGGCGCCGCGCCCGCGCCTCCCAATCCACGACAAAGCGGCGGGCGGATGGATTGAGGAACACGTAGCGTAACAAATTGTCGTCCGGGCCAGCCAGCCACTCGGCGAACAATGCCGCCGCCGCACCGTTCCACGCACGCGCTGTCCAATGCGCATCCAGCACGTAAGCCGGCGCCGCGATCACCATCACGCTCGCCGCCAACCCGGGCGGCAGCGCAGCCGCTCCGCCACCAGGCCGGCTCGCCTCGGCAAGTCCGGCAAGCTCGAACAGATGGCGGCGCGCGACGTGGCCGAGTTTCAAGGCGCGGGCGAGCCGGCCGGCTGCGCCCGGCGACATGGATACGTCACGCCCCTGCTCGATGCGCGTGTACCAGGTGGCACTCATGCCGGCGAGCGAGGCCAATTCCTCGCGCCGCAGCCCAGGCGTGCGGCGGCGACGCGTGGCCGGAAGGCCCGCCGCTTCGGGCCCCAGCCGCTCACGCTGCGCGCGCAGAAACGCGCCGAGGCGGCGCCGATTTTCTTCATCCTGGCCCATCATGGCACCCTTTATACCAGGCTAAATGCGGTGATTATCCCTGTCTTAAAGCCCATCTACGGTGTGCTTCAAAGGAGCATGAAGCATGGCAAACACACTGGAGACATTGGCGGCAGAGCAGTTCGGGCCGCGCGCGCAGGCCTATGTGACGAGTGCGGTGCACGCCTCGGGGCCGGACCTGGACTGGATCGAGACCCACCTGCGGGGCCACGGCGCAGCGGAATTCCTTGATGTCGGCTGCGGCGGCGGCCATGTCGCCTACCGCGCGGCGCCGCACGTGCACCTGGTGACGGCGTGCGACCCGTCGGCCGACATGCTGCGCGTGGTCGGTGCGACGGCAGCCGAGCGCAACATCACCAATCTTCGCACCGCCCGCGGCCCCGCCGAGCGCCTGCCATTCGACGACACATGTTTCGACATCGCCGCCACACGCTTCAGCGCCCATCACTGGGCAGATCTCGACGCCGGTTTGCGCGAGGTCGCCAGGGTGCTGAAGCCGAACGGGCTGTTCCTGGTTGTGGACGCCGCGTCGCCAGGAAAGCCGTTGCTCGACACCCACCTGCAAGCGGTGGAGGTGCTGCGCGACCCGAGCCATGTTCGTAACTACACATGTGCCGAGTGGATGGCTGCACTCGGCCGCGCGGGCTTCGCGGTCGGCGAGATGCGTGCCGCGCGGGTGAAGATCGCGTTCGCAGTTTGGGCGGAGCGAATGCAGACTCCTGAAATTGCAGTTGCCGCGATCCGTCGCTTGCAGCGCCACGCTGCAGATGAAGTGCACAACCATTTCAGCATAGAAGCCGACGGCAGCTTCCTGCTCGATTGCGTATGGTTCGCGGCGACAAAGTGCTGAATGATGGAGCCTCGTGGACGATGGCCGGTTGGCATCGTCCAGGAGGACCGTTCGCAAACCTGGATCAGGCTGCAAGAGGCGCGAACCTGGTTGCCACCCCACACCCTCCAAGGCGGCCAAATTCGTCAGCAGCGTCTCCGCGTGGCTGCGGATCGCGTTGATCGCAGAGGCGGGCGCGGGCTTCATGGCTTCGGTCGGTCTGGCTTTGACCGCGGTCGAGGAGGCTGGCGAGCGGCTCCGATCCGCCAAGGGCCAGGTCACCGGCGGGCTGCGGCTCAATGTGCCGCGCGTGGCGTTGCCGATCGCGGTCACGCCGATCGTCGCCGAGATGGCCTGGCGCTACCCCGCTAGCGGCCTCGAGGCGGCGGCTCCGCATTTTCGGCAGTCATAGCCTCTTCCATCTCGGCGCGGGTCCAGGGCCTGCGGCTGCCGACAAAGGCGGCAGCGTCGATAATTTGCGCATCCGTCAGCGGGCCTGCGACTGCCTGCATGGGTGCCGCGCTTGGATCGTTCCGCGCCTTGGAGCGGAAGTTCAAGAGCTGACGCGCGAGGAAGGTGGGTGATGCACCGGCGATCCCGATCAAAGCCTGGCCGTGACAACTTACGCAGGCAGGCCCCCCCGATGCGCCATGTTCGGCAATAGCGCGCCCGCGTGCGATCGCACCTTCAGGCACGTAGGCAATATAACGCGTTGCGGGATCGCGCAGCTCGAAGCGCTCGCCATCGATCGGCCCCTCGATGATACGCTGCCCAAGCGCCTCATGCCGCACGTGATCGAAACGGTAGACGAAATGCCACGCGGTGGCGGCGGGAATCGTTGCTGTCTCGACGATGTGCGTGTGCGATTGCGGTTCGAATTGGCTGAAATAATCGGCAGCCGCTTTAAGATCGGTGGGCTGGATCGCATGCGCCGCCTCTGCCATATAGCTTGTGGGCATATAGGGCACGGCGGCGCGGCGCGCGCCGTTCGCGAAAGCCTCGACCTGTTCAACAATATAGTCAGCCGGCAGGCCCTGAAGGCGGGCGTTTTCCGTCCTCCCGCTTCCATCGGGCAAGTGGCAATATCCGCATGGATAGCCGCCCTTGCTTGCTGCGTGCAGCACCGCCTCGGGCGCGGGTGGGTGTGCATTTGGAAACCAATCGACCGCCCGCGCCCCGTCAAAGTCCGATTGGTGGAGGACGACCTGCGAGCCGGGCAGGCGCATCACCTCGGACGCGCGCGGTGCGGATGCATGTGTTGCGGTGCCGAGGCCGGGGAAGGCCCATTCTGGCGCCGGCGCGGGGGCGGCCGCGATCGCGACAAGCGCCGCGAGAACACGTAAGCGCGGCCAGACTGAAACATAGCCGGCGGGTTCCGGCTTCGTTCGTATGGTGCTGAAGCGTTTTTCGTAGCGTTGAATTGCCGCCCCCGGTTTTGGCTCTTGTTCTGTAATCCGACAAATAGGCTCGCTGTCAACCCGGCTCCCGTCGACTTTCGCCGCTGCCGAATCGGATTTTGCCAGGCCTAGGCGGTTTCGTGCCCATGGCTGCCCTTCCACTGTAAATGCGGACCCACCAAAAGCTTCCTTTCAGTTGACCCCACGCGTTCGCCCGATGCAGTTTTCCCGGCGAGATTGGGGATAACCGATGACACCAGGAACGAAACCCGTGGCGCTGATCACCGGCGCCACCTCCGGCATCGGCGCGGCGATTGCCCGCCGACTGGCAGAAGATGGGTTTTCGGTCGTGCTAAACTCACGCAGATCGGTAGAGGCCGGCCGCGCCATGGCCGCAGAGTTGGGAAGCGCGATCTATATCCAGGCCGACCTTGCAGATGAGGCGGCGCGGGTGCGGCTGATAGAGCAGGCCGCCGCTCATTGGGACCGGCTTGACGTTTTGATCAACAATGCGGGGAAGAGCCAGGTTATCCCCCATGACGACCTGAAAGCTGCGACACCGGCGATCTGGCGTGACCTTTACGAGTTGAACGTCATCGCACCATGGCATCTGATTACCGAGGCAGAAATCTATCTGCGCCGCAGCACGTCTTTGCCATGTGTCGTCAATATCGCGTCCCACGCTGGCATCCGTCCTAAAGGTGCCTCGATCCCTTATGCTGTCAGCAAAGCCGGCCTTGTTCATATGACCAAGCTGCTGGCGGTTGCACTGGCCCCGATCGTCCGGGTGAACGGTATCGCACCCGGACTTGTCGACACGCCAATGACTGTAAATTGGGAGGCCGCGCAAAACCTCTGGCGAGAGCGCGCGCCAATGCGCAGAGCGGCGCTTCCCGAAGATATCGCCGATATCACCGCAATGCTTGTGGCCTCGAAATATCTTACCGGGGAGGTCATAATGGCCGACGGCGGATTGAACCTCGTTTGAATATGTCTTCATCGTATCGGACGTCCGAACATGTGGCCGGGGGACCCGCGCGCATTGGACGGTTCGACATCAGCCTCAGTGTGGCCTATGCGCCGCAACGCTGAGATCGTCTCCGGTGGCAGCCTTTCGGCAGCAGTGCCGTCCAATACATCTCGTCTACACGGACCAACCGCTGCTGCCGCTAAAACTGCGTGCGTGCTTACGCGGCTTTCTTCCGACCGAGATTGTAGCGAGGCCCAGGGATGGCGTTGCCAAACATCTTTGAAATCGCGATACGTGATGCTTCGAAGCTCGTCCACGCCTCTCCATCCTGCAAGCCGGGAATTGTCACGCGCTCGCCCTGGTCCAAGCCGGCAAGCGCTGCGTCCACCATATTCTCAGCGGACATCACCATGTCCTGCGGCATATTCTGGTGGGCGAAACCCGCAATGTCCCAGAATTCGGTCGCAGTTGCGCCGGGAAGAACCGCCTGGATGCGAACACCCTTGTCGCCGAGCTCATGCTGGAGGGAATGGCTGAAACCGAGAACATACGCCTTGGTAGCGCCATACACGCCGTTCAGCGTCTCGGTCGAAATACCGACGGTCGAGCTGATGTTGATGATGGTGCCATGGCCGCGCTCGACGAAGCCTGGCGCGGCGGCATAGGTCAATCGGGTCAGGGCCGTGATGTTGAGGGTGATCATGTCCTCCATCTTGTCGATGTCGGCTTTGATCAACGGCGCGACGGAGCCGACACCTGCGTTATTGACCAGCATGGTCATGTTGGGGTCATCGCGCAGCGTGGCTTCTACGCGCAACAGATCCGCCTTATTGTTCAGGTCGGCGGGCAAAATCTCTGCCGAACGGCCGGTCTCTGCCACCAGGCGGTTTGCCAGCGCCGTCAGACGCTCCCGATTACGGGCCACGAGAACGAGGTCGTATCCGCGCCTGGCCAAGCGGTCTGCATAGACGGCGCCAATGCCTGTGGAGGCACCCGTGATCAGGGCCGTGCCTTTGTTCTCTGTCGCACTCATCATCCATCTCCTGGCAATCCGCGAAATGCGGGCTGATGGGACGGAATATGATCTTGAGAGGCGACGGCTCAAATGCCATATAACCGTCGGTTTAGGCCATCAGCGAGGGCAACCATGCGGCGCGTCGGATTTGTCGTCTTCCAGGGCTACCAGGTCATGAGCTTCGCGGTGATCTCTGTGTTCGAAATCGCCAATTTGCAGGCCGGCAAGGAGACCTATGACATTCGGCTGCTCTCGGAAGCGGGGGGCGCCGTACGAACATCCTCAGGGATGAGCGCGAATACGCTGCCGTTTGACGATGCCGGTCTGGATACGCTCATTGTGGGCGGAGCAACCGAAGTCACCCCATCCGCTCCCGGCCTAATCGACTTCGTAAGGCGCGCGCCAGCGCGTTGCAGGCGTGTCGCGGCCACATGCACGGGCGCTTTTGTTCTCGCGGAAGCGGGTTTGTTGGATGGGCGCAGGGCGACGACCCATTGGGGATACGCCCAGGCACTTCAGGCGCAATTTCCGAAGGCGAAAATCGAGTCCGACCGGATCTTCGTCGTCGACGGGCCCATCTGGACATCGGCGGGCATGACAGCTGGCATTGATCTCGCACTGGCAATGGTCGAGCAGGATCTGGGCGCCGACATCTCACGAGCGGTGGCGAAGAAGCTCGTTGTTTACCATCGCCGGGCAGGCGGCCAGTCGCAATACTCGATGCTCCTTGACATGGACGCAAAGAGCGATCGCATTCAGAAGGCGCTGTCGTACGCCAGGCAGAATTTGCATGCGCCACTTCCGGTGGAGCAACTTGCGGCGGCGGCGAACCTGAGCCTGCGGCAGTTCAGCCGGGCGTTCCATGCCGAGACGGGCCAGTCGCCGGCAAAGGCGGTGGAAAACCTTCGGGTGGAGGCGGCACGACTCATGATGGAAGAGGGTCGGCATCCGATCGATGTCGTCGCGCGCGAAACCGGGTTTGCGGATCGCGACAGGATGCGCCGTGCATTTTTACGAGCCTTCGGCCAACCGCCTCAGGTTATCCGCCGAAATGCACGGTCGGACATGGCCGCATAAGTCGAAGACAGACAAAGAAAGAATGTTCTTTTTTTCAAAAAAGACGTGCTTCCTTGAAAATCAACGTTCAGCCAGTTGGGCCTCCGGCACCGGCCAGCCTCCACCGAGTGCGCGATACGAGCGCACCGCTTCGCGTGCCGCGTCCGCACCATTGCGGGCGAGATCGTCTTGCGCTTCCAGGAGTTGCCGGTCGGCATCCAGCACGTCGGTCAGCGCGATCGCGCCGGCGTCGTAGGATTGCTGGGAGAGGTCGCGCGCCCGCGCCAGCGAGGCCAGTTCGGCGCGCAAGGTACCGGTGCGCTGTTCGGTTTGCACGAGGCCGATGAACGCGTTTTCGACATCCTCGGCGGCGTGCAGCACGGTCGCGCGGTATTGCGCCAGCGCCTCCGCGTCGCGGCCGCGGCTGGCGGCGACTTCCGCGTCCACCTTGCCGAAATCGAACAGCCGCCAACGCAGCGCGCCGGTGGCAGCCGGCTGGAAGGCCGCCGCCGAAAACAATTTGCTGGTGCTCAGGCTCTCGAAACCCAGCAGGCCCGAGATGGAGATTTTTGGGTAATATTCGGAGATCGCCGCACCGATGCGCGCATTGGCCGCCGCCACCTGGCGTTCGGCGGCGATGACGTCGGGCCGGCGGCGCAGCATGTCGAGCGGCCCAGTCGCGGGAATGCCCGGGATGTCCGGGATGTCTGTGGCGGTGGCCAATTCGCCGGCATAGGTGCCTGGTTGTGCGCCCATCAGCACATCCAGCCGGTTGAGCTGTGCTTCCAGATCGATCCGCAGCGGCGGGATCGTGGTTTTCGCCTGTTCCAGCAGGGCTTCAGCCTGCGCCGTTTCGCGATCATTGCCGATCCCGCTGATGCGGCGCTGGCGGACGAGATCGAGCAGATGCGTATCGGTCGACACCTGGCGCTGCGCCACGGCAAGGCGCGCCTGGTCGCCGCGCAGTTGGAAATACGCATCCGCCGCATCGGCGGCAACACTGATCCGCGTGCCGTAGCCAGCAGCCTCGGCCGCCTGCGCCTCGGCGTGTGCCGCCTCGCTGCCGCGACGCAGGCCGCCGAACAGGTCGATCTCCCAACTCGCGGCCGCACCCACATCGTAATCCCGCTGGTCGCGCTCATAGCCAGGAAGATGCCTGCCGATCCTGCCGATCGGGCTTTCGAGGGATTGGTGCTGAACGGAAACTTGCGGGTCGAGATCCACCGTCGGCAGAAGTTGCGCGCCGGCTTCCTGGGCCGCCGCACGGGCCTGCCGCACCCTGGCGAGGGACGCGGCGAGATCGAGATTTTGTGCCAGCGCCCGCTGTATGATCCGCGTCAACGCGGGGTCATGGAAGCCCGTCCACCACTGATCGAGCGGCGGCGCCGGCGGGGCGGTGCGCGCCAGAACCGCAGCGGCGCCATGGAAATCGGCCAGACCAACTGCCGGCCGGTGATAATCCGGCCCGACCGCGCAACCAGCCAAAGACAGGATGGACGCCAGGAGCGCCCGGGTCGCAAAATGGTGTTTTTGGGTGCGTGCCATGGGATGCCGCCTCAAACAGGGTGCCGTGGAAAACGGCTGCCGATCGAGTGACGAATATCGAAATACCTCACTCGTTGTCAAGAGATTGGCGACTCGCTACCTTGAGTGCAAGATTTCTCCCCCGTTCGAGGCAGATGATGCTCACCCCACAGACCAACCCACGCGGCCCCGCCGAACATGAGCGGCGGGAGCAGATCATAAGTGCCGCCAGCGAGCATTTCCGCCATTACGGCTACACCAAGACCACGGTCGCTGACCTCGCCAAGGCGATCGGCCTTTCCACTGCCTACATCTACAAGTTCTTCGACTCGAAGAAGGCGATTGGCGAGGCGGTGTGCAGCATATGCCTTGGCGAGATTGCCCAGGCCCTGCATGCGATCCGGCGCGAACCGAAGCCGGCCGCCGATCGGCTTCGCCGCATGTATGCCGAACTGGCCCGACGCGGTGCCGCCCTATTTTTCAACGACCGCAAGATGCACGACATCGTGGCTGCTGCCTTGGCCGAGGGATGGCAGCCAAACCAAACATACACGGAGGATTTGCAGGGCCTGCTGCGCGAACTGGTGCAGGAAGGCCGGGATGCGGGCGAATTCGAGCGCAAGACGCCGCTGGACGAAACCTGCCGCGCCATCATGCTGACGATGGAGATCATGAAAAACCCGGCCATCCTCGAGATGCATCTCGATACGCTGGAAGAAGACGCAGCCGTGCTGGCCGCCCTGGTGCTCCGCAGCCTCTCACCGTGATAGATGACGTGTGACGTATTGACAAGTTCGTCACTCAATAACACAGTAGGAGCACCTTCTTCCGGAGCTGCTCCCGATGCCTCGCTTCCGCGCCGCCTTTCTCGCCACCACCGCGCTTTTCGCCGCCCTTGGCGTTTCGGCCTGCAAGAAGCCGGAAGCGGCCGCCAACGACGTGCGCACCAGGGACCGTATCGTGCTGGTGGCCTCCGTCGAGGCGGCGGAGGGCGCTGATCCCGCGTTTACGGGCGTAATCGCGGCGCGCGTGCAAAGTGATCTGGGATTTCGTGTACCCGGCAAGGTCACCGCGCGGCTGGTCGATACCGGGCAGGTGGTGAAAGCCGGCCAGGCGCTGCTGCGCATCGATGCCACCGATTATACCCATGCCATCACCGCGCAGGCGGGCGAGGTGGCCTCAGCGCAAGCCCGATACACCCAGGCGGCTGCCGACGAGAAACGCTATCGCGGCCTGATCGCCACAGGCGCCATTTCCCGCACAGTCTACGACCAGGCGAAAGCCGCCGCCGATAGTACTTCGGCCTTGCTGGCGGCAGCGCAGGCGCAGGAGAAGGTGGCGCGCAACCAGGGCGGCTATGCCACGCTGCTCGCCGATGCCGACGGCACCGTGGTGGAAACGCTCGCCGAGCCCGGCCAGGTGGTGAT
>Ga0209611_10007943_pt1 | contig 16833 bp, 13 predicted proteins | sample S1TSphgellanicum_3_FD_187693 | JGI IMG/M metagenome (GOLD analysis project Ga0209611, IMG submission 187693) | Host-associated microbial communities from peat moss isolated from Minnesota, USA - S1T2_Fc - Sphagnum magellanicum MG (SPAdes) (version 2) | ecosystem: Host-associated > Plants > Peat...
AAGACCAATGTTTTCAATTATTTATTTATTTATTTTTTTAAGGTTACCAAACTTGGTAAAAGTTTTTTCAAGACAGTGAGATAAATGTACAAGCATTTTTGGCAGGGAAATTAGGTTGTGGGGTTGTGAGAACATGGGTTGGGGCAAGTGAAGTTTGTCTTGGGATGAATTCAAGGTAGTTTATTGGGGCAACGTGAAGTTGTTTCAAAATGGCACTTTGTGTCATCCCACAAAACCTCTCGTTGGTAATTGAGGGTTGCCTCATGGATGGCTTTATGTTGTCTTTTAGGATGCTTTGAGGCAACTTGGAGTTGTCTTAGGAGCTGGTTTTTGTGAAATGTTCCATATTGGATTAAGTCTTACCTTGTTTTAACAAATTTAATTTGGGTAGCAAATCAAACATTGGAAGAAGTTGGAAGACTTTGGGCTAACCCAATGTGTGGTGGGATGTGTAGGTTGTTAGTAGTTAGGTGTTAGGAGGTGTGTGGAACTTGAGGTTGTCGAAGTCCAGAGACAAGCAAAGTGGCATACCGGTTGGTATCAAAGTATGATTTTGAACTTGTGGCTAATGCAATGGAAATTGTCATGGGGAAGAGGGGCCTTGGAAATGTAGGATAAAAACAAAAATTGGGGCAGACAAGGCCACAAAGTTGGCCACCTCCGAATACAGATCAAGATTGATTTCAACCATGGTCATCACCTTAATAGAAGATGAATGGGAAGACATGGTTCTAAAGGAATGAGTGCAAAACTTGCATCCCAAATCAAGTTTGATTGCAAAAAGAAAAGCTTCGCAAGTTTAAGGGCAAAAAAAAGGTGGATGAACTAAAAACCTCATCTTTTAACTAAAACTTCAATTCAAACTCAAGTAGCTCAAGTGGGCTGAATGAACCAAATGACATTGAAGAGGTGTTGCCCAAAAAAAATCATTTTGAAAAGGAAAAGAAGAAAAATAGAAAGAGTGAAAGCCATTATAGTGGGTTGAAACCACAAAGGATAATCTAGCCTATTAGAAGCAAGAAAAGTTGGAAAATAACAAAAGTCCAAAAGAGTTGGACACCAATTTTGAAACAAAAGTCAAAAGGTGGAGCAAATTCAATGCCAGCAAGTTGTGTCAAAAGCAACCATCTCCCAATTTTCATCAACTTTAGCAATCTGAAGAAACATGTCAAAAGTGGTCAACTTCTAAATAATGTTATTGCAACAAAGTGAAGTTTTGACAAAAGCTTGTTAAAAGCATTTACAAAGGCAAATGAGCCTAAGTTGATGAAGGTGGCAAAAAACAATGTTACCATGAAAGCCATGAAAACTCAAACCCCAAAGCCATTCATGGAATCCAAGAGAGTAAGGGAATGGGTTCTCCATGAAGTGGAAGCCTACTTTGAAACCCAAGTGATCATCACAAATGCCAATTGACTTAAGATGACCCAACCCTTGTTTTGAGGCCATGCCTTAAAGTGGTGGACAATGCAGAAGGATGTTGAGCTAAATTTGATGGGGTTTTTGCCTTGAAATGATTTCAAGGCAATGTTGAATGAGGTGTTTGCCCACACAACCAAATTTTCAAACATGTATAAGAGTTATTAATTTGCATCAAGGAGAAGGGCTTAGGTTTTTGGTGTTTTATGTTCAAATGTTTAATGCATTGTTGAGCCTTATGGAAGAGTATTTGCATAAGCTTGTCTTTTTAAAAAATGAATTCTTGAACTCTTGCTAAAAGATGATGGTGGCAAATTGCATGGAAAATGGTTTCATGTCCTCTTCATGTTCTGTAAAAGTAGTAATGGCCGTAACACCCACCCCAAAAATCAAAATTCCCAAGTTGGTGGAAGCAACTTCAAAGGAGATAAAAAGAGGAAGTGGGAAAAGGTTTTTCACAAAGGCAAAGAATTTCGAAATGAAAAGAAGTTCAAAGGGAATTTAAGAAAAACCAAGTACTTCAACTATGGGTAGTTGGGGCACATGATCAAAGATTACCCCAAATTGATTAAGGTAAAATAGGAATTACAACAAGGTGGTTTTGTTGCCAAGTCAATTGTGGCCAAGTTAGACCCAAACTTGATCTTGCTTATGTTTAAAGTGGGAATTAATGTGGTTTTTGTTTGTTAGATTCAAAAGTCACACTCATTGGAGGTTTGGGGTTGAACACCACATAGGTGATGAATCCCATCAAAGTGCAATTAACCCAAAAAGATTGTGAAATCAACATTCAAGGTGGTGTTGGACATTGAGTTCAAATGTGGTAGGTCCAAGTTCGAAGAAAATTTCATTGTGTGTGAGTTGGATGGTTTTAAAGCCATATTCAACAACACATTTTTGGACACCTACCATGTTGATGTTTTGAAATGCAATTTTGAGTTTAAAATCATAACTAAGTTACTTTAAAAGTTGATTAATTTAGAAGTTGAATATAAGTTAATTTAAAGTTAGTAAGCATTCATTTGATCTCTTTGCAAGAATTGCAAGAAATTTCATTTTTAATTTTTATGCACGTAAATGAGTTTAATATTAAAGCAAAAGCCAAATTGGTTGGCCCATCATTTACTTGTATTTCAAACATGCGTAATAAAATTTTGAATGTTTTAATAGATGAAATTCCCATAAAGTTGCCTCCTTGTCATGATGTTGATCACAAAATTGAGGTGATGTCAAGGTCAACACCACCTTTTAGAGCTCTTTATAAAGTTAACCAAAAAGAATGTGAGGAACTTAAGAATCATATATAGGATTTAATGGAAAAATAATATTAAGTTGAATATGTCGCCTTATGAAGCCCTAGTCTTATTTGTGCACAAAAAGGATAGCACATTGCAAATGTGCATCTTATATATAAATTCACTTGTCTGTCTGTGACATGACAATTCTGCTGCAAAAGCATTCTATGGCAGAACCGGCCTCTGCATTTTCTATGGCAGAACCGGCCTCTGTATAATTTTGGCGTTGCGGGTCGTGGTGGCGGAGAGACACACGCCAGCCATCGATCGCGTCGTCACCACTGTCTATTAGTCAGTCAGTCAGTCTGTCTTTATCTTACTTTAACTTACTTTAACTTACCCTGGGGGGGGAGAGGAATAAAGATGTGATAAAGTGAGTTAGGAGCGTTGGATCGGGAATCGGACGGGTGGAATGATGTTTTTCAGGGGTAAATATCATGTTGGGGTAAAAGTGGTGAGCTGGGAAGTTACACATGGGGTGGGATGGACCGTTGGGGGGGGAACCGGTGGGTGAGGAGGCGAGAGACCATTGGACAGAGAATAAACAATACTGCCGTGTCCTCGGTGCTAAGCCCGTCTGACTCTAAAGGACGTTGCTTTGGGGGGGCGGGGGGGGGGCGGACGGGGAGGGGTCCGTTGGTGGAGACATATTTTTTCACACTGAGAAATGGGGCCCTCCGGCTGCTCTGAGCGCCCTTCTTTTTCTTTTGGGGGTTTTATTTTTCTGGCAAATATTTGTTTCAAGGAGTGATGAAAAAATTGGATATAAGGCACACTAGCAAGGGAGGGTTTGGGTTTATAAGGTCTCTTATAAGGTTTATAGGGTCCTTCAACCTTGGGATGAATGGATGAATGAGTGGATGGATGGATGGATGCCTCCTTCCTCCATATTTTAACCGGGCTTTTATTTTAGCTCCGACTTAGTGGGTGTTCCAAGTTTGAAGTAACCTTACGACCACTTGAAATGTGCCACACTTGAAAACCGTCTCTGCCTTGCAGGCAAGGGTTACCACTAGTTGATTATAATGCGTTAAACAAAGTACCATGAATAATAAGTACCCATTGCCCTAAATTGACAATTTGTTTGATTATCTAAATGGGGATTGTTATTTCAATCAAATTGACTTGAAGTTGAAATATTATCAAATTTGCATTGTGGATGCAAATGTTGAAAATACAACCATGTAGACTAAATATGGCTTTTACGAGTTTTTGGTCATGCCATTTGAGTTGCATAATGCACTATCAACCTTCACCATTTTTAATTTAGTCTTTCATGACAAGTTAAATGAATTCATCATCATTTATATTGATGACATCTTAGTTTATTCTAATTTAATGTTTGAAGAATTGAACGGAAAAATTCAATGATCCTTATGTTGAAACATTCCAACTTTTCCAAGTCATTTGAAATCCACATTGATGCAATTGGGTTTGCAATTAGAGGTGTGTTAATGCAAGATGGGCATGTGATCACCTTTGAAAGTAAGATATTGGTGAGTGCCCACCTAAGATTAGCAATTCATGAAATTTTTTTTTTTGCCATGGTGAGTTAGTTCAAGACTTGGCAATATTATTCAGGGTCACAAAAGACTGAGGTCTTCATAGACAATAGACAATGTGTCTTTGATTTACTTTGAAACATAACTAAAGGTCATCATAAAATAGTTGCATTGGCACGACACCTTGGCATTTATTGACATAAAGTTGGCATTTATCCATAAATCAAGCAAAAATAATGTGGTGCCCAATGCATTGAATTGCAAGGAGGTTTATTAAGGAAAGTTGTCCATGGGAACTATTCAAATCTTCCATGCCATATTTGTGGATATAAATGATTTTGAACGTAAAATAAGTGAGGAGTATGTGAAAGACCACTTTGCACAACAGTACTTTGGAGAATTGTGTGACAAAAGGAAGGTGAAAGACATCATCTTCCTAGATGTGTTGCTTAAGTGAAAGTAATTGTGCATTTATGTCTTGGAAGGAAATTGCACATGATAGTCATGCAAAACGTGCACATGATGCACTTATGTTAGGACACCATAGTGAAAAGATCATAAGAATGACCTTGAGCAAAAAACTTTACTAGCCTAAAATGAAAGAAGATGTAAAACACTATGTGCACATTTGTGTGAAGTGCCAAAATATTAAGTTAATTTATAAAAATGAATTTAGGTTGTATAGATCTTTTATTGATTTTAACAAGTTTTGTTTGAGAGTGTATCAATGGATTTTATTACATGTCTTTTGGAATGACAAGGAAAAGGTGCAATCATGGTGTTGGTAGATAAATTTTCCAAGTTGGCCAAGTTTGGACTAGTGTTGGCTAATTCCTTAATTCTAAGGGGACCCTTTAATTCTAGTTCCTAACATTTTTGAAGGGGTTTGTTTTGGTTTGATTTTAGTCCCTTCAAAAATGTATATGGGACCTGGTTCCATTTTAAAAAATTAGGCTTGAGTGATTTTGGTTCCAATTTTTTTTTAATTTTCAAATTAGATCAATTTTTGTTTTCAATTCCATAACCCCTAGTTTCAAGCAACCTTTAGTTCCAGTTCCAACATCCAAAATATTAAAATAGTTTATTAAAAAAATTAAGAATTTGAATTTTTACTCCAAGAAAAAAATGATTAAAATGTTTTTAAAATCATGAATTCATACAAACTAGCCTATTTCTAAATCCTAATCTACATTAAATGTCTTTCAAAGATCAAAAACTTTTTTTGGTCATCACCATGTGGTTCCATGTATAAGGTTTCCAAAATTGTAGCCACTACCTTGAACAACCCATTGTCACCCTTGAAGACCTTTGATTTTGCCCTATTTCAAATCCCAAAACAATGTTATTTCAACTACCCAAAACTTTTTATTTCAAAGCTTTAAAAAATCTATTTCAAACCCCCAAGAAAACCTTACTTTAACCTAAAACGACCTTATTTTAGGCACTAAAACAAACCCTTATTTAGCCCCAAAAAACCCTATTCCATAAACTAGGTGTTTTTTTTCAAGGAATCATTTTTGATCTTGCAAAAATGGACCAAGGTGACAAGGAGGAAGACCACCATCACCATCATGGCCATCACCACAACTATTTCCACAACAAAATAAAAAATTATTGAATAAGGTGATAAGCAAGAAGACCAAGAGTGTGCTTTATATTTAATACATAATTTATTTTGTTGGTAGTTCAATGCTTGCTTGAAGTTGATGCATGGAGTTCAAGAAAATTGCACAAGAATTTGAGAGAAAAAGAAAAAACTTGAAAACCAAGCACACTTGAACAATGTGTTTGAACAAAATTATGAAATAATGTGTTTAAGAAACATGAAAAAAAAATCAAACAAAACATTGTGCTTGAAAAAGGAAAACATTAAAAAAAATGAAACCTTAAAGACCTTTGAAATGGAATTAGAACTAAAATATTTTTAAAAAATTAATCTAGTTTCAAATTTTAATTAATTTTGGAACCAAAACTTGGGTTTACTTCTAGTTTTTTTTAATGATAGAACCAAGGGGGCAATTCCCACCCAATTCTAATAACTGAATCTTAACCATCCAATTTAAAGTCTACCTAAACCCAAAACTAAGACTTGGTCTTGGTTGGAACTAAACCAAAATTGGACTTAAATAATTAGGTCCATCACAATACTTAGCCAACATTGGTTTTGACCAACAAAAATCATAACCATAATAAGTGAGACAACAAAGTTGTTCTTTGACATGTGGGTTAGGCACTATGGCATATTTGAAATCATAATGAATGATTGTGTTGGAAAATCCACATCAAAATTTTGGATTGCTTTTATGAAGAAAGTTGGAACTAAGTTAAAGTTCAACATGACTTTTCATTTACAAACCAATGATTAAATTGAAAATTTTGATGGGATGTTGGACCAAAATTTCCAAAACTATAGGAATTAATCATAGGGATTGGGGAAACCACTTAGGTTTAATGGAGTTTTGTTACAACTTGACCAAACATTTGGTCACAAGAGTAAGTCCCTTTGATGCTTTAGGAATTGAAGCAAAGCAACCCATGGACTTAGCCATATCAAAGACAAGAGATCATTGCTAAGAAGGCAAGAATGTTGAAAATATGGTATAAAAACATGAAGAAATGAATTTGCAAGCCAAAAAAACTCTTAGAAAAAGTGTCAGCAAGTTATGAAACACAAGCCAATAGAAATCAAAGGAATAATGAATTCAAAATTGGTGAATTTTGAATGTTCAACTTTATGTGGTTAAACATTCATAATTTAAAATGCCATAAGGTTTAGGAAATTGGTTCTATGTTAAGCCTTACATGGTGTGTTATAAATCTCACCTTTATGTTTATACATTGTTTGTTGAGAATTCAAGCTCAACTAATTAAGTTTGATTAGTTATTAGGGTAAGAAAGTAACTAGGTTACTTTCATGACATTGAATTATTTTCTTTACTTATATTAGTTTGGTTATTTGTGGGTTAGTCTTTTAGTTAAATACCGTAATGTTGATGGTTCAGCTTTTTTTTTTTCATTGCACAAGTTTTTGTATTTCATATGACAATAACCTTGAGGAATTCTTGATGTTATGTTCCATGTTGTGAACATCTTGTTTTAGTTTCCTTTCAATAAATATTTATGTTTGCACTTGATTAGATCTCCTATTTGTTTACATGGTATCAAAATTTAGGTTGTTTGATGAGAAAGTTGAAAGAGATGTAAAGTTAAAAAGTTTCTAGAATTAGAGTTTGATAATCTTTAGTAATATCATAGGAGTTTGTCAAGTGCAAAAAAGAAATGAGGAAATGAAATAATGTGAAGGGAAAGAAAAGAAAAGAAAAGAAAAGAAGTTAGAGGAGATCAACATATCAAAGGTTGTGGAAGTCAGATCTTTAAATCTAGATCTAGATCTAATGTGAAAATATCTTGGAGTGAAACTTGAAGAGATTATAGAGACTATAAGACGTTTCTATTTTCAAAATTCCAAAAGAAAATGATATGTTTTGTGAAAGTTATGAGCTTTTGAAGACTTTGTGTCAGATTTGGTTTTTTGGTCATATTTCCTTTGTTTGAGCATTTTTGAATCTTTAACTTTGGGATTTTATAGATCATAAAGGAATGTATATGTGACAGAAATTTCATGTCATTTGGATATGTATTGAGAGAGATCCAAGTATCTAAAGTTTCAACCTCAGTTTTGAAGTCAATTTCATTTGAAAGTGATAACTCTTTGTGATCATCATCAATAGAGTTGAAATTTTGAACAAATATAAAAGACATATATTCAATACGTTTCCTAGAATCTCAAGGACTTTAGAGCTATTGAAAGCAAGTTGTAACTCATTTTGTGTTTAGGTCCCAGTTTGAGGTGATTTCAAAGAAGTAGCAAGATCTCTCATTTTATGACATGAAATGAACTAAAATTTTGAAAGATAATAGTAGACAAATAATTTCATGTTTCATCAAAATTTCAGATTGATTCAAGGTCATATGTGAATGGTGTAGCTTTGCAAAATTGTTGTGACAAAAGTTTACATTGAGAAGACATTACAACAAATTTTGAAATGGAGCAAATACAATTTGGGAGAACTTGAAGGAAGGAGTTTGAAGATTGTGAAACACAAATACATTATCAAGACCTTCATACAAAATTTTGGTATGTAATCATGTATTTAATATCATATAAAATATTATACGAAATATGTACATATACATCAAACCTATGTATAATATAAAAATTCATATAATACTCAAAACATACATACATATGCAAAGTCCATCTTGTTCAACCCTAACCCTAATCGTAATCCTAGAAACCTAAGGAAGGAAAACCCTTATCCTAACCTTAGAAACCCAAGGAAAGAAATAAAATCATTTTTTGAAACAAATCATTTGTGAAACCCCAAGAAGACATTGAGTGTTGCCTTGAGAAATGGCAGATGGTCTTTCATCATTTATTGTCATCCATCTATTAAAATCTAACACGTGGCATTATGAAAAAATTTGGACATAAAAATTATATTTTGCTTGAAATATTAATCTCCATTGTCCATTATGATTGTTGATGATGGTTTAAGATTGTGACATGTGGCACAATAAAAAGAATTGCCACATGGCATATTAATTGTATTTGGAAAACATAAATACATACAAATATCTATTTTAGTAGGTAGATAGGTTATACATAACCATAGGTAGGTAGGTAGGTAGGTAGGTCTTAAAACCTACATACCCATGTATTTACTTAGGATCTACTTACCAACCTACTTACATAGGTAAGTAAAAAAATAAGACCTATTTATTTACTTAGGTAGGTAAGTAAGTAGGAAATCACAAAATTAAGTGAACTAAAAAATAACCATGAATTTTTTTTATAAAATTTTATGTTTTGCGTTCGAGTTAAATTTTTTGGAGTTCATTCCAAAATGGCAATTGCATTTTAATGTTAGAACATAAGAGAACAAGCCTTCTTTATATAGTTTGTAACATGGGATTTGAAGACAAAACATATGGGGTTAAATCTTTTAATTGTTCTTTAGTTGCATGAGTTGCAACTATAACATTTAAGCACTTAGGGCAGGTTGGATCCAAGGGGAAGGCTCAAGTATTTCTAGTGTCCAAAAAAAAACTTGAACCCCTCCTATTGGCACATTTACCACATTAAAAATCATAAAAAAAATATATAATTGAGAAAGTTACGGCCCCCCAAAGTAGAAGGGGGTCAAAACTCAAAAAATAAACGATTGAATGTTACAAAGGTTGGTTTCCAAACACTCAAAAAAATTCATTGTTTGTTGCTATTAGAGTTCGAGATGATTTGTAGAACTTTAGGTGGTGTTCTTGTAACATGTTAAATCATTTAAAATGAATAATAAATAAGAAAGTTATGAGGTTTGAAAGTAGGAATGGTCCAAAGAGGGGAAAACAAAACATGTTTGTAAGTTGGAAAGTTTATTTATCTTCTTGTTATTTATTTATTACTCTTTTTCCTTTGCATTTCAAAGATGATATCTAAAGCTTAAGGTGATGTTCCCATAACATTTTAAATCACTCAAAATGAAGCACATATGATGAAGATATAAATAACTAATGAATATGTATCGTTATTAAGTTATAAGTAGATGTATTATAATCATAACATAATTGAATAGTAGTACTTTAGTAATGGCACACTAATGGATGTATTAATTATATTAATAGGAATCATAATCGAAAACTAATGACAAATGTATCCCATAATGGGTGGTGGAAATGTGGACACATGGCATGATCGCATGTATGTACATTATACATTAATTGCAATAGAGTGGTTGCTTTAGTGGCACATTTACAACAATTCTAAAATAGTTGTCACATGCAATTACAATGTAATTCCTGAAAAAATCAAACATAGTTGATTATATATGTATGTATGATATATATAAATTACCATATGGAAACCCACTTTCAATTCACTTGCAACTATAATACAACTAACTAATTTTTTGACATGGTAATTTATTTATTAATAAACTATATTTCTAGGGGGATAATTGCACAATAGTTGTGTATGAGTTGTTTTTTGAATTTTAGTTGCAAAGTTATGTGATTTTGACGGATGCGATTTCTCATAATGAAAGATGAAGTGGAAGGTTGAGTTGAGACAATAATAACCAATAAAAATGGACATTGGGAGTCAAATTTGGAAAAAAAAACTCCAAAGGGTTCAATCAAATTGGATCTAATAATGATGTGTGCAAATTAAATGGATTTTAAAAAATTGAAAATAAGCATGTGGGCATGAAGTTTTTAGTGCATGGAGTCATGATCCATGTCCCAATGGGTAAAGGGGGTTTGCACTATAGAAGTTCAATTCAACATTATTTGTTAAATCATTTAGTAGTTTACTCTTGGCATGGTGACCAAGGTTGTCAAAATGAAACTTAGACATGGATTCAAGTAAAACCTCATAAGGTTGGGCCACAATGAATCGGCACCCACCAATGCACCAATTTAAAGGATGCTTGCAATTCAATTGTGAATGAACTTCAATTGAATTAACATTTCATTTCATTTTGGTAATCAATTTTGTAGGAAATAGGTCTCATGTGGGTATGAAAATAGATAATTACTATGTAAGTAGATGGTTTACACATAGGTAAATGTTGTTTTTACTACTTACATACTAACAACTTGGTTGTGAATTGTTAGTAGGTACATAGTAAAAAAAACAACTTAGTTAACCACCATGGTTAATTAGGGAGCTATAACTCAACAAAAAGTTTTTTTTTGACTACTTACCATCCATCCTTCATGGTGCATTGGTGGGTGTTGGCTCACTATGACCATAAGGTTGGGGTATCCTACGAAGAGGAATGATATTACAACGTGTTGGAAGTTGTCACAAATGGGCACAATTGATACCTATGATTCCTCTTGTGATGAGACCTTAAGATTCAATATGAATTAGACCAAAGTTAAGAAGTAACTAATCCAAAATGTCCAAGATTGTCAATGAGGATGTTGACTCCATAAGGTGGGGTTGAATGACATGCCCCTTTGGGCGAACTCTTTACCCAAGATAGACCTCACATTAGGATCACCATGGTAGTGTGGGAGCTTAAGCCATGACAAGTTGGGGTTTGATTCCTTAATTTGTCATAGGGTTGCAAGAATGTGGTTTGGGGTAGTGAGGTTTGTCTTGGGATGAACTCAAAGGTAGTTTATCGGGGCAATGTAGAATTGTCCTAAGATGACACATGATGACACTCATTGTCGCCTTGCAAAACACTTTGGTGGCAATTGGGGATTGTTTCAAAGACAACCTTGTATCGCATTGAGACATTCATTTGAAAGTGTTGTCTTTTTGGGATGCATCTAGGCAACTTGAAATTGTCCTAGAAGTTGGGTCTTGTGAGAAGGTCCGCATCGAACTAAGTTCTAGCTTGTTTTAGTGAGCTTAACTCAAGTAGTGAATCAAATTCAAAAAAAGTTGGAAAACTTCTAGCAACCCAAGTGTGGTGGGATGCAGATGTTGCTAAGAGTTAGGTGGTAAGAGGTGTGTTAAAATCAAGGTTGTGAAAGCATGAGGGACAAGCAAAGAGGTATCTCACCCCTATGGGTCCATTAATGTTGGGGAGCTTTGCCTCAATGGGTTTTACCACAATTGAAAGTCAATTACATTGAGGACAAAGTCATTGCAAAGGTTGCAAGCATTCTCCATCTTAAGTTGGGTGATAGCTGTAGGCCTAATTACTTCTCAATTTTCACACCTTTAGGACACAGCCCCCATCACCACAGCCAACCTATTATAGACGATTGATTGTTGACATGCAGAGATGTTGACATCTAGTTTCAGCTAATGTGACATCCTGTAAATTCTCCCATTTCTTTTTTCTTATTCCTTTGTACATTTTTTGAATCTATGGTGTGTTTATAAATAAAGTTTTGCAGGGTGTTTGATGACTAATTCAAGTTTTGAAACTCCATCAGCACACATCAGAAAGAATGTCTCACATATACTTTAGTAATACAAAATACTAGTTAATCATTGTTGCAGACAGGTGAATTCTTTTTTAAAAGACCACTTGTGAAATGTGGATGGGTGCTTGACATTCATCCGGACAAATAGGCCACCAGTGACCACAGTATACAAGCACGGTTACAATATTGTGGATATGGTGAAGGACATTGGAAGTAGGTTAGTCCATGCGCAATCATATAATCAGGTGAATTGGCAGTTATTAATTCCAACAAGATAGCCTTTCTGCAGCTTTGGGCATGAATGAATGGCAGCTTTCTATAGGCCAGGATTAACTTTCTAAGTAAAGGCAACCTGAACATCTCACTCCACGATTTGTTTTTAATATCCTACGAAAAGGGGAAACAGAGGCCATTATTTAAATTGGTTTAGTCTGGACTCTGGAACTATGATGTACAAAACTAGAGGAATCTTCACCCCAAAACTGAACCTAATAAGATCTGGGTACCAGGAAGTGCGAAGCAAGCTACTCTTTTGAAGAAAACATGAATAAGAGGGCAAAAAGTCTCATTATTGCTGCTACCAGTTGTACTATTCGGCCAAAACTTCCAATCCTTATTTGGTACCACAAAGGTTCTAGGTTCAAACCCACTCATGAGCAAGTGAATGCCTTGTCATGTCCTTTGTCATTGGGCTTGGCTTAAGGTTCTGCCAACAGCTTGTAGGTTGGGACTGTTGTTGTGTTCCCAAAAATAAAAACTATAATGTAGAGGTGAAGATGTGCTCAGAGCAATGCATTTACATGTTTTGGTCAAAAGCCTTCTTCACATGCTTCCATTTCAATCCCTTCTCCTCAAGCTCTGGCTGAGGTTTATTAGAGTGTTGTGTCTAGTGGCATATAAATGTATGTACTATATTCAACTTCATGTGAACAACACTATACAAATGCATGCACAAAAGAGTTGTGACCTGCCCCCACCATCAAATGAGTCCAAGCTGAATGCTTGTGCTGATTTTTGCCCATGATCTGATGCCTTGTTTTAATTGTTAAAACACATTGAGTCTATGAATTGGTTACTTGTCCTTTCATGCTTATAAATCCAAACAGAAAAAAATGTGAAGTTTCTGTAAAACAAAATGCTCTAAGCTCATGGGACCATCACTATGTGGGGAGGAATGTTTCAATCGAATTTGTTTCATTATCTTTATGGGTGGAAATCCCATGTGAGTTTTTGCGTCAATTTTGTTAATGTTGCCAAGGTTGTGGGCATATGATGCTAAAGCTGGAGGTGAAACCCTTGAAGTGACCACTATGGTTGAGCGGAGGAATAAAATTTGGTTTAGGGGTAACCATTAGGTAGTGTTGTAGGGATTGTTTGGCAATTTTGATTAGGGTTAGTTAACAATGGTAGGACTTTGGATAGATGGTAGTTGAAAATTGACGAAATAGGGCAATGTGCTAGAAATAGTGCCATCATGGGTCTAATTCCAAAGAGTTGTAGGGGGTTGGAGACCTAAGCTACAGAATGTGGAGTGATTTATGGAATTTGCTTTGGAAATGCTAGGGTAAAGGGCTACATGTACACTTCATTTGAGAATTTGCACGAAGAATTGCAAGTGGTATTTAACAAGCCCTAGAGCACCTCCAGTGGTGCATTGCTCAACTGGATTTTGAATAAAGAACAGTAAATATTGTGCCAATTTGAGCCTTGCAAAAGGCACAGCACAATTTAACACCTGGTATTGATTGGCTACATTGATTGATTAGTTCAGGTGGTTTGCTATTAATAATCTCTGACATTTTAGAGTCCCAATTTCATGTTTATGGGTGGGACATGGAAAACAAGAAGCTGTGCATCTTGGGTGTCATATTTATTATTGGAGGCCCATATAGGGGGCATGCATGGAGTTGATTGTAGATAAGCTCCATTGGTAGTAGTGACCTGAATTGCACAACGTAGTGTGGATGAAATGTAGCTATGTTACAGTGGTTTGGGGTTGTAAATGTCCACATGATCCACTGTTTGTAAAAGGCACTTAAAGCAGAAGTAACTGGTTTTGATCAGCTGGCTATAATGATTTGGTCAAGCTGGTTAAGTTTAAATAGTTTCTTGCCTTATGCTTTCTCATTTTTCATGTTTATGGTTGCCGATCAGAAAACAATAAGCACACTATGTTGGATTTGATAAATAAGCCTAGAAACCCAAATAGAGGGTATGGGCGGAGCTGCTCTTAATTAAATCCGCCTTTCCTCTTTCCAGCTGCTAAAGACAGGAGACCTGTAGCATGGAATTCTATAGCTTCCTTGGGATCATAAGGAATTAGATAGTGTAACTTCCAACTCGGAAAACCGAGGCATTGGACTCCTCTCACAAGTCCTCCAAAAGCTGAGTCCTTTTGTCTTTGATCATGGCCTATGTTCAAAACGTGGACCCAATTCAATACTCAATGATTCTGTATCCAACACAATCCACTCTGTGTGGTCCGGCAGAGCTGCTAAACCATATAAGGAACTCTGGGTTGTTAACAGATTTGGCCAAGTCCATCGTGGGTGGGATCAAATATGTCACTGACATTGGAGACAGACGGCATAGTTTCAAGTTCCAACACGAACTCTAGGGTTGTTCCTGCTGGCACAGATTTGGGGAATCACCACATTCTGTAACGTGTTGTAGCGCCTACTGAATACTGACCTTGTCAAGTTTGTCTCTTTGCCTTCTAACAGTTTTGTGCAAGCATTTTAGGATACAGCAAAACTTGTCTCTTTGCAATGGCAGTTATGAAAGCGTTTACAATAGAGTACGTGATGACAAATTGCCAATCCCAGCCAAGAGTACTAGGTGTGATTCTTATACAGTTTCTGAGTAGTACTGGCAACTACACCTTCCAGATTTACAGACATAAATTCTGCAGCGATTTAGGGCAATTTAAATTTGTCTCAGCTGCAGTTGCGATGTAAAAACTTGGTGATCCAAATCGAATTATGCTACTTAAAATCTATGCTTGGCAACTAACTTCATGTGTAGGAGGTATTGGGTACGTACCTTTCTCCTGGACAGTTGATTCCCAAAATCACCCGGCTGAAGCTGCCATCGCTTCACAACCATCTCAGCCTCTGACTGCCTGCAGGACTTGAATCCTCATAGGTCATGAGGTGGGGTTGCGTTGCTAAATTGTAGTTATGAGAGCAATTCCACTTAGTTTTTTTTTTTTTTTTGCTCCCAAGAAGGAGCCATTTGATTGGCCCACCACCAAAATTTTTGGAACATCAGGCACTCCCCAAAATAGAACCATGCATGCATGCTTTACCCTGCATCTATGATTGGCTCATCACAAAAGAATTATAGCTTTGGACAGTCCCAAAATAGATGTGTTGTAATCTCCTTGTATATAGAGGCTGTATATAAAGTTTACAAGAGTAGAACTTTGGGCAAACGATATGGCATAAAGTGAGGAGCTATTGGGAACATGTTGGTGAACAAACACGTTGGCAACTTGGGGAACATGTTGGGAACTTGATTGGAACACATTGGGAACACCAAAACGTCAACACCCCCACCCTCACCCCCCAAAAGAAAAAAACCTGGGCTGTCTGGGTGCATGCTGCCTCACTTCATTGGCCGTTATTCATTTATTTATGAAAATTTTTGCTGACCTGAGTTAGTTGCCATTTTTGGCCTAAGCAAATGGCAGGGGCATGAAATATGGGTATCTACTGTGTCTCTGTTAGTGTCTAACGCATCCAAACGTGCAGTGTTAACCCTAGGGCCATCCCTTGCCAAGGGATGACCCTTTTTGCGACCCTGGGTGTTTCTATGTGCACAAAGCTATGTTGTGTTCCAGTCAGTGAGACTTTCCACTACTAGAAAAGGAGAAAGGGCCTCGGGTTCCTAGGTGTTAGTCAATAGTGGAAGTCATTTGATGAAAGTTATTCCAAACCACATGGTAGGGCTTGTGTCATGTATCTCCTCTAGCGCTTGTAAGAGAAGGAGAAACCTAAAGCCACATGCTAGCCAAATCTGCAACATTACAACAAAATGTAGAGTTTCTTGAAAAACATTGTACATGAATTCATGCATAATGGTCAATTGAAGATGTAGGCCTAAGTGTTGTGGAAATAAGGTACTTAGAACTTACCAATGTTAGTCAATTATGAGTTATAGGTTGGTTCCTTGTTTGGTTCAGTTCCCTGTAACTCATAAACATTAAGGTGGACCAAATTGGTCCGCCCCAGCCCCACATTGCCTGACTTCCAAATGTGACTAGAAAATAACCTTGCCTTGCATTGAGCTGCCATGCACAAGAATAGAATTCATCTGGCATCTTTGATGCATTCACTATGAAATAGACCATAAGTTATAAGTGTGTGAACTTCTTGTGCATAGAAGAAGGGAAGTTCCAGGCTTCTTGCAACCTCATAAAAAACTTGAAGAGGTGTTCAAGAACCTGCCATGTTGCCAAATGATACTACAGTGGTTTTTAAAACTTGGTATTTATGTCATTTTCCGAACCTCCTGGGCACCCCCTCAACCATTCTAATTTTTCTTTTTAAAAAATGCTCAAGGGCCTTGACCCTCGATGAAACTAACAATGTAGTTGTGTTTTAGCTGTGTGGGTGTTCTGCAGAAGGCAATGTCCACACTCCTCTCCCCCCCCCCCCCCCCCCCCCCCCCCC
>Ga0209611_10007944_pt1 | contig 16832 bp, 11 predicted proteins | sample S1TSphgellanicum_3_FD_187693 | JGI IMG/M metagenome (GOLD analysis project Ga0209611, IMG submission 187693) | Host-associated microbial communities from peat moss isolated from Minnesota, USA - S1T2_Fc - Sphagnum magellanicum MG (SPAdes) (version 2) | ecosystem: Host-associated > Plants > Peat...
AAAAACATATGGTTCTTTTAATTGAAGTGACCATTTTGACCAAATGTTAAGTCATACATCTAATCAAAATAAACAAATTTTTAAAATGTTCATCAAAATACCCATGACCTAATCAAATCAGTCACATTAAATGGCCATGTTTAGTCAAATTGGCCATATTAATCTAGTTAGTTAGCCTACTTGCTATGCCTATTAGGTTACAAGTATCTACATGTTTACCTAACATATACCTACCTATATCCTACCTACCTACTTACCCACCATTTACCTATTTATGTCCTACCTACCTACTTATTTACCCACATGTGTCCTACCTACCTACCTACCTGCCATTTACCTACCTATGTCCTACTTACCTACATACTTACCTACTATCTACCAAAATTACTTATTTATTTATCTACCTACCTATCTATTTATCTACCTACTTATCTATTTATTTATCTATCAACTTACATATTATCTACGTACCTACCTATTTACATAATTAGGTACTTACTAGCTTATTTATGAAAAAAATTGAAGTTCAAATGTTGTTATACACATTGACAAAAATATTTACAAAAGTTCATGGAAACATGTTAAATGCATTTGATATCATATTGTTTTACAAAATGATGGGTGGTTTGATGGCCAAAACATTGGTGTGAAGGCAAGGAGACCAAGGTTCAATCCCCTATACGAACATATATTATGTGTAATATGTATATTTGTATATATATTTTGTACATGTATGTAAATGTATAATACATAGGTGGGTTGTAGATAAATAGGTAGGTCATGAGTGGGTGGGTAGGTAGATAAGTAAGTAGGTACTTACTTTTTTATTATTTATATTTTTATATTTACAAATTATTATTTTTTAATTATTTTTTTGGTTGCTCAATTTTTTGTTCAATTTAACTAATCAAAAGACCATTTTGTGATTAGTCAAAAAAATCACTAATCAAATTAGACATGTTCAAATTGACTTGTCTAGTATGACTACGTGGTCAAATTGACCAAATGTCAAAATGACTAGTTTTTTTGTTTAGTTTTCTAATCAAATAAATTATGATTTCTTGTAGTGATTACATTATTTATGAGTGTTGATGACATTTATCCCTAAAACCATATGGGTAATGACAATGAAATAAACATGTAGATGATTAAGATTGGGAAACCAAATTTAGGTCATGTGGAAAAATATTATAGAACACAAGACCTATTACAATGAATCAAGTTGAAATAATTGCATAATTAAATTATGATTGCTTTTGTAACTAATTTGATTGTCTTATATTAAAAGTTCAAAAATTAGTCAACATGGAAGAATGGAAAATTTAGTAGTCCCAAATTAGTTGCACTATAATCACAATAATTGTAATAGATTAAAAATCATGGTGACTAATTGTAAAAGTAATGAAACATAGTTGCAAATGACAATTAATCACATATAGTCACAAATAGAATGGTGGTTGCATATTACAATATTTCTTTTAAAGAATATTAATGGTTTGTTGATTAAACATTCAAACCAAGGTTACTAATAAAAAACATTGTGGCAATTTGATTGATCAATAAATTGTACAAGTAATTCAAATGGTAATACAAATCAATCATTATCATCACACAATTTTCATGATGTTTTTAATAATTATCCACATCACATAATCAAACAATGTTGTTTTAAGTGTTTTCATAATCTATTGAATGAGGGAACATGAAATCATGACACAACATCATTAGTGACAACCTTTTTGACAAGTTAGGAAAACATCTTCTTATCTAATTTTTTAATTAAAATATTTCTTAAAGATATATTTTAATAAACTTGTAAAATACCAATAACATAAAGTGATCCATTTGCTATTGTTATTGTTAAGAATGATTTTTAAATAATTTCAATAGTATAATTTGGTAGAAATATTTCCCAATATCTATAGAATTCTATGTGTAACTTGACCAAAATCTCTTAATATTCATGTTAAATTGTACTTTGGAATTTCATTTGAAATATCAAATCATATATCAACCATTTTTTAATTTTTTTATAGGATTGGAAAATTGATCCAAATTTTATATAATATCAATTGCATTATGTAGTTGAAAAGTAAATATATATTTTTCCAACATAATGAAAAGTGGAAAAGATATTATAATTGGCCAAATTTCATGATTTATCAAAAATAATTTTAAAAATAACTGTTCATCATATCGTTTTTGGTTCACAATTGAAATCAATTTGATTTTTATTTTTATGTGATGATGTGCATCATTCATATTTTTTAAATTAATAATCCAACATTAAAAACATTTCCAATTGGCAAACACTCAGATGTTATAGAGTTTTAAAAATGTTACATGTCATGAAAGTTTTTTTTAAAAATTCAAGTAATAGACTTTGATTACATTGAAAATAATCCAAATATTTATTCGATTTAATTATTTTCAATTCCTTCCACCTTTTAAGCCTTATAGGCTTCTTGTCTTTTCTTGTATTTGCATTATTTTGTAGTTTCATTTTGAGGCTTTCAAAAGAGACTTAAGGGTGCTACTTTAAATTGGTTCTTAAGGCAACTTTTGTGATTTATAGTATTAAATAAGTTCTACAAATGACATCTGAATTTACTATTTTATTTCCTTATTAAAAAAACCATAGTATTTACAACATACAACATTTAAATGAACTTGGGTTATGCACTACTACACATTATTAGTGATGATTAACTGATCAATTGTTGAAAAAAATGAATTGATTTAAGATATTAATATTGTGAATAATTTGTCTTTGGGATTTTTTTATTGCATTCAATTTTTTCCTAGCCTATTTTGTGTTCTTGCTTTTGTTTTTCCAGTACAAAGCTCAATCACCAAAGGCAAAGATGCCTACCGTTAATGCTTCACACACAAAGATTCCCTTTGGAATCCATTTTCCTCACTAATTTTGCCTTCAAATGCATTAGCAATTGCTTAAGCTTTGGTGACAATGTAATTGTCACCTTTTGCATCCTCATTTTCTCCATCATATCAATTGGCAAAATAAATAAATTACAATTTCATGTGTTTGATATAAAATGAAATTCTATATACAACCAAATATGTGAATGTGTTTTCCATGTTATTTTCCACCTATAACCTTTCCAGGTCCAAACAACATATAAGGAACCAATGTGTTTACTTTGCATTTATTCCCCAAAAAACATGTTTTCCTAAAGAGGAATTTTCAAATGAAATGTTTTGAAAAACTTTCTATATTGTATTTATATTTTTTCCAATATGTCATTTTTATTACAATCAAATTTGGAAAAATATGAATTCAGAAAATGCATAGATTTTTCCAAATTTTGTGTTTCATCTAGAAACTTTGTCATAATTTCAAATCATATCAAAACATGTTAACACTTTGAAGTTTAATTTTTTATGTTATAAGCTACAAGTTTTTTAAAAACAACATATACATTGCATCACATTTACATGTTGAAAAAAATTCATTAACTTTTTTTAAACCTTAATTTTTTATTTGAGTTTTTTTTAGATGTGTCTAATAGTGCCCTATTACTATAAAAAATTTGAGGATGCAATAAATTGTATTATGAAAATTAAAGGGCCATTTATGAAAGTAATGTTAATAAATGAAAATATTAAACATCCTTTATTCAAACCAAACTTTAATATTGAAATTTTGTTTGATTCATTTTAGATTTTTCAATATCCATATTACTCAATAAACACAACTTTCCATGATTCACATGCCATTAAAGTGGCACCACATAGACAAATGTAAAAAAAATTGCAAAAAAATAACATTTTGACATCAATTTTGGCTCATTTAAACTCATCCACACCCTTCCCACCCTCCTTAATGTTCATTGTAGAATGTTTAAGTAAGTTGATTTCAATAGATTGAAATTAATTATTATTAATCCTATTTTTAAATTAACATTACAAAGTCTCAACAAAGTGATGGAATATTTTCCTTCATCATGTCTTCAATTTCTATTGATTTTCAAGATTTTCCACAAGCACACAAATTAATTTTTAATTAAGATTCCTACATCCTACATCATGCCATTAATTTTAATGCGGCCTATCATAATACTTGAGACACACTATGCCTATGTTACTTTTCTTCCATTTTTTTGGATTCTTGCTTGTTGTTAAGGTTTTTTTCAATAAGGTATTACAACATCCTACATAGTTTTGTTGTAATTTGATTTGTGGTTCTTCTTGACTTTTTCTTGCTAGAATTTTTGTTCATTGGTCCAAGTTGTCAAAATGATTTTGTAACATTTTTTTGTGTGTAAATAATATTAATTATTTCTACATATATTACATTCAACACCCACCCTTTTTTTCCATGGATGTTTCATACACTAATTTTAGTCATCTTTCATTATATTGTCATGAATAGATTGTCAATTTGGAGAAACTTGTTTCTTTCAAGCTTTGTTTTACTCTTTTGTTTCTTTTGTTGAACATTCTTACAACTCAAACCTAGTGTTCTGTGATCATATAACTACTTCAACAATAGCTTCTACTATTTGTGTTTTTCCCACAATGCATGTGTTGATAACATGCAATTTTCTTTTTCAATAATTATTTTTGGTGGTTTTATAACTTGTTTAATGTCAATTCCATCATATTAAATATATGAATTATGTTTAGATTAATATTACTTAGTGTTTTCTTCCTAAAAATTTCACAAGGCATCACAATTTTGCATCTTGACTTTCAGTCCATTCTCTTTATGTATTTGAATCCCTTGCTATTGTATTTTGTCAATATAAGTTTCTCAAATTCATTAACATTTAGGGAATTCAATGACTCTTTTCTTTCACTAGTAGTTACACCAATTGTCATGTTGTCTCCTTCCATTCCAAGTTCCTTATGACCATGCATGCATTGACTTGATTTCATTCTTCATTGGAAGCAAGTTAAAATTATTGGCAAATAGCTTCCTAAGCTCCTTTATGACATTTGAAAAATAATGCAATCAAACTTTCAAACCATTAAACTTTTCACTTCAACTTCGATCATCGTGGACCACCTCACTGGTTTGAGGGCCTTTTGAAATGGTGAAGTAGTTTTCACTCTTTACTTTTGTACACCTTTTTGCTACCTCCTCATCATAGTATTGTGACACGGTGTTATTCTCCTTCACATTGTTGATTATCTATTCATGAACTTTGCTAGGCTTATGCACTTGCACCATTGTTTATAAACAAAATATACATTTCTAGAAATACATGTACATAATAACCCCATTATTTCGTATGCATGCACATTCAAAGTAAACACAATGTATAGATTCAATTCAAAAGTTCACAATACAACTTTACGAATGCATTACCAAATGAAAAGGAATGACAATAGATTCAAACTTGCTTTCTTATATAGGCTAGGTGGTTCTTATTAATAACTAAATTAATAATCAACATTAAGAGTCCAATCATGATAAAATAGACCCAAAAAAAAAAGTCCTTTGGGCTCCAAAACCTAGAATTTTGAAAACACACATATAAACACAAGAAAGTAGATTCAAAATATGTGTAAATAAATGTACGCAAAAAACATGTCATTGCATTCAACTTATGGTAATTTACATTAAAAGATTAAACAACTTTGGTATTATAAAAGTATGTTTGAAAATGACTAGTCAATATGGTGTTCAAACTTACTTCACATCGAAAATTTGATATATTATGATTATAAAATGCATAGTTTGATAGTACATAAGTATTTTTTTAGGTCTTCATTAACTTGAAAAACAATTTAAATCAATATTTCATCCACTTGTAACTCATTTTGTAAGATAGGACATATCATGCTAGTAAATGCATTTTTAAAAAATGTATTTAAATCTACTTTGAAAATGGGGTTTTTCAACATTATAATCATTAAAATGAACAATTATCATTATGTTATATAAAATAATATTTCTACTTCTAATACATTAAAGTTTTTTTTATGGTTGTTTGTAAATTTTTTTAACAAGGAGGAAGGATTGTCTACCATACTTTCCTTGGACCCTTAAGGACGAATTAATTCAAATGTAAATTACTAATTATTAATATATTTAATAAGATAATTAATTACTAATTAATTAACACTTACAAAAATTCTAACTTAACACTTATAAATTTCAAATTTGTACTTAATACATGGGTAACATTATTTCAAAATATGTACCATTGGCTATAACTAGTAAAATAATGAATAACTAATTAATTTACATTTATAGAGGTCATATATGTATTTCATACATGGTTCATAGCCATCAAAAAAATTTGAAATTTTTAAGTTATTTTTTTCTTTATGATATCTGTTACATCGTCTAGAAATATTTTCTAATTCATTGCAAACACTCCAAACAAGAAAAACTACCATTTTGCTACAACACATTGTCATTTTTCCATCAAAAAATAGATAAGGCTGCTTACATTATGTGGACAAAAGATAAGCAAATGAAGAAGATGGCCATTGTGTCAAGTAACTTGCAAGTACTTCATGATTCCACCCTCACTTTTCCCTCATTCAATTTTACAAAACAATATTATTATGTTCAACCCACACAAATATATTTATACTTTCAAAACCATTTGTTGAAAATGATTGTGTTCTCGAAGACATTTAATTGGTACCTATTTTTTCAATTTGCCATTCAACAATCCTATTTATTTATTCTAGCATATTCAATTATGCTTCAACTACACAATATTTGATGTCAAATTTCAAAAGTTGGTTCAAATTAACAACTCACACCCCATGTTCACCTATTTGATTACCTTAAATTCAAATGAACTTTTGATTCAATAGTGGAAAACACTTCAAATTAGGCACATCTACAACATTAATTTGTCTTCCCGTGATACTAATTGAAGATATGTGCCTGAATAAAAGTGCTTTCAAATGCATCTTCAAATCATTTGTCTTTAAATGTCAACAAGTCTAAATTAATCCTAGGATTATGGAGAGTGCACTCGTTAAATGAAACATGGCAAGATGTGATGTTTGTGAACTAAAAGGTAATGATTTATATTTTTTTTCCCTCCTACAATCAAAAGTCACCACACTTGCAAAATTGTTATTGTTAAAAAAATTAAAGTTTGTTGTGAAAACAATTTATTTTATAACGATTTAATAGTTTCCAATATATGTAGAAATAAAATTTTCATTGGGGAGGTGTGTTAATTCTACCAAAACAACATTAATAACTTTACATTGACCAAATGCAAGATCATGAAAGTTGTTAGTGATATCTATATTCATTACTAAATTCATTTAATTTTACTTAGAAAGGAATTAACCTATCATTCATTACACATTAAATTGTTAGATATTACCATTATTTATATGTCAATAAAAATGAGATAAAACATAACTAATAATACTAGTACAAAAATGACATGCAATTCAGTAACTTAAATCACTAAAGGATTTTTAAAATGAAATAGGTTCACCCCACCTTAGAATCATTTCATTTTGCTTAAAATTATGTCATTATATTATCATCATGTAATCATCATGTTTCATTACTATTTGATAATACACTATTATTTGAAATAATTCATCATAATAAATATATTTTTTTTTATGTTACTCCAAATCCTTAGACTATTATACTTTAGGCCAAACCTCAACTATTTTATCCTACATTATTTTTTGATATTTCACCTTAAGGTATTTTAAGCTATTTTAAATTAGGTTATTTAAAAATATTCCACCTTAAGTTATTCTAAATTATTTTACTTTAAACTATTCTCAGTTATTTTAAATTATTCCACTTTAAATTATTCTCTAATATGTTATTCCATTGTAGCCTATTAGAATATTTTATTATTATTTTACATTAATATATTAAATTTTATTTTAAGTTATTTCAAATTATTCTACCTTAAGCTATTCTTGGGTATAATTTATAATAACTTAAAAAATCATAACCTAAAAGGATTTATTTAGGGTTATGTAACCTATAACAACATAAGGTAAAATAATTTAGAATAGGCAAGAATAGTTTAACGTATAGTATCTTATAATAAAGTATTGTGGAATAACCTTGAATAGCCTATAATATCTAAAAATAACATAGGTGGAATAACTTAACATAACTTAAAGTGGAATAATTTAGAATAGTTGAAAGTAACCTAAGGTAGAATAAAGGAAAATAACTTGAGGTATAATAATTTAAAATAACATAAAATGGAATAATTTAAAAGAACCAAAAATGGCCTTGAATATAAAGCCTAAAATAGCTTAGAGTGGAATATATTAAAGTACATAAAAATAGCTTAGGTGGGTGAACTTAAAATATCATAAGGTACAATATTTTATAATTGCAAAAATTAAAATAACCAAAAATAACCTAAGGTGGAATAAACTAAAATAATGTAAGGTAGAATATTTAAAATAATTTAAAGTAAAATAATTTAAAATAACCTAGGATTAACTAAAAACCATAACCTATGTAACCTAAGAGTAACTTAAAGTAATAATAAAAACATTGAATAGCCAATAGGTTGGAATACCCTAAGGTATAATAACCTTAAATTGTTAAAAAATAATTTAAGTTGAAATATTTTATAGTAACCTATAATGGTCAAGGGTGGAATAACCAATAATAACCTAAGGTTAAATAACTTAAAATAACTTAGGGTATAATGACTTAAAATAGCCGTGAATAACCTATGGTCAAATAACCTAAGATTAACTTAAAATGTTAACCTATGGTAACGTACACTAGCCTAGGAATAGTTTAAGATTAACATAAGAATTTAGCCCATGGTAGCCTACACATAAGTTAAGAAAAAAAATGTGCATAAAAAAATGTGATGACAAAACATTTCATTTATTTAAATAGTTGTTCAATGGTTAAAGATTTGTTTTTTATGCATGGAGCTAAGGGGAGGTGAGGGATTTAAACCTTCACATTTGCACCTTAAGTTGGTGGGCTAGGTGGCTTAGGTTAATTAAAATTTTTAGGTGCCTTAGCTAAGCTAGGTTCCTAAATGCTTAACCTAGCTTAAATGGTTAGTTAGTGTTTAGCCTAACTATGAAAAAGGAAGCTAGCCCAATGAATTAATTACTAGTGAATTTGATTAACTATTAATAAATTCTCTTGTCTATAATAACTAAATCCCATTCATTAGGGGTTTGGCCACTTTTACCATGGTTAATTTGTTCAAATTCATTTACAATAAAGTGAAATACAATTTGAATTGAGACACATATTAGGGTAATGTAGGTTAATTAGTAACAAACTTGTAGGTCATTGCAATATAATGGAAAGTGATTGTTGGAATAGGAATAGGATTAATCGTTTTGCATTGGTTTTTTTCAATTATAGTCACGTGGACACTACCATGTGTAAAATTTGTTGATGTGATAACACTACACCAATATGCATCCAAGTTCACTATGTGTTTTATTAAATTTTGAGTGAAATTTGATAAATTTACCACGGTGAAAGTGGCCTAACCCCTTAATAAACACGAACATGTTGCTATGGATAGGTGAATCCATTAATAGTTAATTGAATTCACCGATAGTTAGTCAAATTCACTAATAATTAAATCATCAATAATTAATTTAGTAATAATTAATTAAAAACCTAGGCTAGGCACTTAAGAGCCTTCATTAGGCTATTTAGCCCACCTAAACACTTAGCCCACCAACCTAAGGTGCAAAAGTGAAGGTTTGAACCTTTCACCTCTTTTCATGAAGCCAATGGTTTTACTCACCATTCAAAGGTGAGAAAGAAAGATTGCCAAGAGCAAAAATGTATTGGAACTTCATACAATCTAGTGTTTAGATGGTGATGGAAAGGGCTTTTGGAGTTTTCAAAAGATGGTGGAAGATCCTATTGAAAAGATTGGATATGCCATTATGAAATATACCAAGTGTGGTTATGGCTTGCATTTGTTTTCATAACCTATGCATTATCCATGGAGATAATGTTAACATTGAATGGGTTCAAAAAGTTGAACAAACAATGCAAATTGAAACCAACCATCTCCTTGGACAAATTCAATAGAAAGCCATGTTTCATGTGGCAAAACAATTTATCAAAGAAATGTGTCAACTACAACACATTCAAGGCATTATTCAAATAGAAGAAGGTGAAACAAAAGACAATGTGAAAACAATTGAAAAAGATGAATAAATTGAATAGGCATCAAAATCAAAGAAAGACAAAGAAATCAAAATTTTAAAAATGTTGTTGAAAGCCACATAAGTTCATGAATTATTAGCCAACGCATTCTATGAATCAAAATTGAAGTATGAAGGTCCATTCATGATTAAGGTACCAAAAGGGGTGTCTAATTAAAAAAAAAGTGCAAAGGACAACTTTGGATTTTTTTTTATCCTACATTATTAATTGTAATGGATTGTTGTATGGCAATAAATAAATTGATGTTTTCTTAAATTAATAAAATATTTTAAAATAATTTGGATACTATGGAAATGTCATTTTGGGTCTTGTGAACTAAAGGAATCAAGTGTCTAAAGTATAATTTTTTTTAAATAATCAAAAGGAAGGCATAAAATCATACAATTGATTTCAATTTTTTTGTACAACAAAAACATGCCACCTTCTATGAAATTACATGTTCATTGGATGACCTTGATAAAAAACCAAATCATACAAAAATTTCAAAGTTTTGAAATTTTAAAGGAAAAGGTTACAAGGCACATGATTCATTTTTTAAACCATTTGATAAAAAATTATGTTCAATGGGTTCAAAATGTCTAGCTTTAGATGCAAGTCGCATGTGTAGGAAATAATCTTGCCAAAAAACATGTTTGGTTGTCCATTCAAACTCATTTTGGGATTTTTTGAGATTTTTGGCATTTTTGGCATTAAATTAAAATATTCATACACAATTATGTATGAATATGAAAAATCACCATTAACACATGAATTATCTTATATTAGACTATTCAATTTTTTTCATTTAAGTTTGTTTCATATAAATGTTATGTGTAAAAAGTAGCTCTAAAAAGTCCTTAAGTCTTTTTTTCCTTTTTGGTACCCAATCATGAATGGACCTAAGAAGGTAAAATATTTTCTCAACTACATCATTTGATTATGAATCAAATTAGGTTTCATGAACCTACAATGTATTTATGAATCGATCCAATTAATGATCAATTCTTCCCAATAGAATATTGGTTTTTTCAAAAACATTCACCATGTTGGTATGTTTTCCACAATTTTGGTGAACATGCGAATTATTTATTCATGAAAATTCTTCTTATCCTTTTTAGTTGTAAACTATGCTATTGTTTTTGAAATTGATTATTTTTTCAACAACTCATTGTTATTTTCAAATTGAGGCAACCCCTTGTCATTGGTAGATATGGTGACATGTTTCATTACGGTACCTACTTGATGCCACAATTGATCAATGGATTCATAGAATTTGCATTCACACATTTCCTCCCTTGAAATGCTACTTGTTAATTTGTCAATCATGTATTGCTTGAATAACAAATTGAACTTCTTCTTCCATGTTTCGATTGTCTTTGTAAATATAAGAATTATCACCACCACATGAGCATGCAATTTTAACCATACATCAACAATGTTAAAAAATTAATGTATGGGTCTTATCTTGTTTAGAAATCACAAATGGTAGTTTATGGGTTGATTTAGGTTTGAAATGGTGCAAAAATAATCTTTTATAAGAAAATTTCAGTAGTTCAAACTATACAAGAAAAAAACATTTTATTTCATTACACCTTGAATGGAATGGTTTAGTGGTTAAGATCTTTTTCTCTCCCCCAAGGATATGAATTCAACCCCCATGGTGTGAAGCTAAAGGAAAAATGTTGAAAACAAAGGATGGGGGGAAGGGGGGGCAACAACAAATGACTAAGGCCAAGGTCTTTTGAAGGCCCTAATTGACTTTAATTTGAATTTGAATTTGAATTTTTGTTCAAAATGAAGATGGACTGAAAGGCTTAATCTATAATTGATTTTTTTTTGTTTAATATTTCAAATGAACATGAATTGAAGCACATTGTAAGGACTAAAATCTTTCCTTGTTTTTTTTGCATTTTTTACAAATTCCAATTCCATCTCCCATGAAAAGCAATTATGGCCTCAATATTGTAATCCTTTTTATTTTTCTTACTTTTTTCATTTTCATCCACTTCACCTTCTTCAACCTTCACCACCTTTCTTTTATATAATTTTAGTTTTTATACTTCAACATACATAAACAAAACCCTATATCTTCTTTCCATTTCATCTTTCTCCATTTCGTTTTTTTTTCGTTGAACTTTTTGTTTGTTTATGCATAATGGAGGGAATTTATGAGTTTTCTACATAGGATATGAAAGATGTTGGAATGTTTCATTAAAAGAGTGTGTCAAATGTAGGTCCTCCTTCATTTTAACCTTTTAATTCACCTCTTCAAATGCACGCAGTTATATAAACTATTTTGCCCATCTCGACCTCAAATCATATTTTTTACAAATAGGGAAGGCTTAAATAAATTAGAAAAAATTGTGCTTAAAAGGAAGTCAATTAATGAAGAAGTTCACAAATTTCAAGACACTCAATAGGAAGATGCTTAAATTATGGCACCATTTGAAGCCAAAAATAAACATGGGGTTTTATACTACCCCATTTAGATTTTAATTGTAAAAAAAAACACAATCAATTAAAAACCTATAGAAATACAAAAAGGTGTTTATCAAATGACTAAATATATGTTTAGAAACAAAAAAATCAATAACGATATATAAAAATTAGAACTTTATCATTAAATTGATCCCCATCATGGTCACGAAATGGTAAATACTAGTTTTTAATCTAAAAAAATATCAAACTATAGTTACAAAATTAAACCATACTTCTAGCAAATACATTGTATATAATTGATACAAACTATGAAAACAACTTAAATTCTATATTTTCAAAGACTAATTATATACATACATAGGCACAATACACATGCTAAACATAAATCCCATAAAAAAAATTTCCCCTCATTCCAGAATTCACATACATTTCATGAAGTTTTACCAAAGTTCTAATCTTTCCAACGTACAACATGTCCAAAAACACAATGAGAGAAGTTGTTAAAAATCTTCCCTCCTAAAACAATACACAAAACAAAACAAATCACAAGCCTTTGAAACTTTCAAAACTTTAACATAAAACAAAACATTTTAATTTACGAAACTTTCAAAGCTTTAACATAAAACAAAACATTTTAATTTATGAAACTTTTAAAGCAAAATACAAAATGTTTTAAGCTTCTATAACTTGTAGCTATGGCATTGAAAATATATGAGTATGAGAAATTGTTTACTAATTTTAAGCAAAAAATGCTTAGGTAGGAGCAATTAAATGTTCAAGCTTCGATTCAATGATGAAAAATTTGAACACAATAACAACAAATGCACACAATTCCAAAGCAAGTAGGTGCACTGACCAAACTTTGTTTGATTGGTGAACAAATTTGAAACTCAAAACTTTACAATGTTCAAACAACAAAAAATGAAAGTTCTATTTTTTTGATAAAAAAGAAAGCATGGGAAAGGAAAGAACATGAGAATGTGAAGAAAAAATGCACAAGGAACAAGAAATAAATCCCAAAATAAATTTGAGAAAAATAGTTCAATAGATTTTTAAACCAATAGAAATTCAAACAATAAATTATAAAGATTTAATACAACTTAGTTGTGGAATCTTTTTTTTTTGTCCTATGATTCTTAAAGGAATGCCCCAGGCACAAATGAGTCTTAATCAATGTTGTTTTTAACAAAAATATGATTGTTTGCAAAATATTGATCATGAATCATCAATTTCACCAAATATTAAAAAAATATAAGTCACATGATGGTATACTAAAATTGATCACCTAATGGCTTCTAGGTGATGTTTCATTTATAAAAGACCAAGTCAATTGAATTATATTGCATTATTCAATATAATTTAGGCCATGTATTTTATGAAATCATTAATTGCCTTTTCTAACCATCTTCCTTTTATGTTAGTTCTTTCCTTTTTTTTGGATGGACAAATAGAATTATAGGAATTTATGTTCACCTTCTTCTTTAAGTTTACAATTCATGCATCTGTAATTCTTGTTTTTCTTCCTTGTTCCATTTCATATGTGCCTAGATCCTTTTTTCTTTTTCTTGTGTGTCCACCTATTCATTTTTCTATATCAATATATTTAGTTTGGATTATTCACCTTCCCAACTTTTACAAATAAAATTTGCAAAGTCACTATGTCTATACAATTACAAATGGTCAATTTGGAGAGTTGGATAAACATTTGAAGAATAATCCCAAAGCAAATTACATGTTACATGTGTATAACCTCTATGCATGTTACAGTCATGATGTGGTATTTAAAACTCATTTGACGTGTAAATGGTAGAAGGGATGACCATCCTTTAGTTATAAGACTACCACTTTTAGATTTTAGTTTAATCGTTCTTGTCAAGCTTCATAAATGTTCAAATACACTTGTGAATGAGCTATAGTCCCCTTTTCACAAATACTTATTATTAAATCCCCCATTATTGCAAGCACTTGCTTAAAATTTGATAATTTGTCACAACTAAATGAAAGTTTTGGTAAAGAAGAATACATCAAGGTGTACTTGGAAAAAGTGCATACAAATTATGAGCCAAAGCATTAGAAGTGAGTTCAAGAACAAGTTGAAGGTGCACAAGTTTGTAGAAAATAATAAAAGATTGCCTAACATTATTAAAGAAAGCTCTATCAATGTTCATGTTACAACTTAGTGTTTGGGATATAAGAAGATAATTTATTTAATGTGGTAGAAGTTACATACATGTGACATCCTTTGGCATTATGCATGCAACTATGACATGAATAATTAGTTTGAAATGTGGATGGTTATGTGTTGTGGTTTGCAAGTGGGATAGTTGTGAGCTTTGAAAAGAAAAGAAAAAGTAGAATACAACCAAATACTCATTGAGTGAGATAAAGAGAGGGAGAGAATAATTGTTTCATGATAAAATGCTCTTTTTGAAGATGTTGGTGTAAAGTAACGTTCATTGTTTAAAGGTGGATTGACAATTTTTAAAGTTTGTATTTCAAAGTAATGATAAGAGATTTGACTTTAGCATAACACATTCCACATTTTGGGATGTCCAATTGTGTGGAGATAAAACATTTCACAAGATGCAAAGTTTTCTACTATAAAGTTTTCTAGGGTAATGTGAACTTGTTTCTATTGATTTGTGGCAAATTTAATTAATTGCATCTAGTTCTGAAGTCAGATTATCTACATAGATGATGACCAACATGGTAGATATTGGAAATCATTACAAGTAAATTTGACATGAAAAATTAGTGCAACAGCTAAATGAAGTTGTACATTTAGAAGCACAAGACATAATAAGGTTGTATCTATATAAAGGACATGATAAAAGGGGATATAAACCTGTGGTTGGATTCAATTACAATTAAATAAACAAGTCGATTTGGTCACATATCTTGTACATGTCTTTTGCATTTAGACAAACAATTGTTAAGGAAGGATGTGTAACTATTGGTAGAGTTCATATGTGACAAATAGTGGTAAATAGTTTAATTATCAATCAATTTGATAAATTTTGTGGTTTTGGTTGCCATCCAATATGTAAAAGGATTTGTTCTTCAAAACTTAGATGTACATAGATAGAGAATTTGTACATACACAGAGTTAGACAAATTGTTTGTACAGCAAATTGTCAAAAGATTTTCATCATTTGAGCTAAATTCTTGTAAAGCAGATTCTCAAAATGATTTACATCATTAGGTACACAATTTCAACACAGATCTCAAAGAGAGTCATCAAAGAATGTGATTTATCAACGATTGTAAGTTCTCAAATGCTTGTTTCCTTCATTCGATATGCAATTTGAATGTGGTTTATCAATAATTGCAAGCTCTCAAATGACTTTTCCTTCACTTTATACACAATTTGAATGTGGTTTATCAACATTTGTAAGTCCTCAAATGATTTTTCCTTCACTCAATACACAATTCGAACGTGGTTTCTCAACAATTTTGAGTTTTGGAAATTCACAGCAGAATATATCATTGATTAAGAGGCAATTTTGCAATGTACATTTGAGAAATCTAACCCGCTGGCTGCAGTAGTTCCTCAAGGAGAAACCCTAAGCTAAGCAAAATTAGGAGAGAGATGATCCCTAACATTGCCATATCGCAGAGACCATACAAAAAATCCTCGCTGAAAACTGTTGTAATAGTCGAGTTCTTCACCTTCGAAAATTATTAGCTCACTATTGTTTCATACACTACTTTGCAAAATGTTCCGACACATTGTACATGTCCCAGGCTCTGTGTTCTGTTCACGGAATTGCTTGTTCAGGCTATTTTCACCACTCGAACCTCGGGCTCTGTTTTCTTGGTCTTAGGGACGGTGACCGTGAGCACACCTTTGTCCACTTTGGCTGACACAGATTCGACATTTGCGTTCTCAGGTAAGCGGAAACGGCGCAAGAACTTTCCGTGCGAGCGTTCGACGCGGTGCCATGTATCCGTCTTCTTCTCCTCCTCCCGGGTGCGCTCGCCACTTATTTGCAGCGTCCGGTCTCCTTCCAATGTCACTTTAACATCCTCCTTTTGTAGCCCTGAAACAACGGTAAATGAATGCAAGATTTCATAGTCAGCAAGAGAGGTAGGTAGGACACCACGCAGTATTTGTTTGTCACGGGACTTGCAGCTCACAATCAGCTGACGAATTGCAAAATCCTAATTACAGACAGTACCGACATTGATATTGCATATGCAGAGCTCTCAAAACTACGCGAGCAACAAAATTCTTTCCATAGCTAAGAACACCTCAACCGTGCAA
>Ga0209611_10007945_pt1 | contig 16832 bp, 13 predicted proteins | sample S1TSphgellanicum_3_FD_187693 | JGI IMG/M metagenome (GOLD analysis project Ga0209611, IMG submission 187693) | Host-associated microbial communities from peat moss isolated from Minnesota, USA - S1T2_Fc - Sphagnum magellanicum MG (SPAdes) (version 2) | ecosystem: Host-associated > Plants > Peat...
TAAAATGCAAAACTTGTGATATATATATATATATATATATATATATAAACATACTACAAACTATTTCCCCTTGAGCATTCCCATTTTGAGGAGGATGGGTGCCTCAGATCCTGGGCAGTTGAGGTGAGCACCTCAAGTCCTGGGCAGTGGACAGGTGATTTTCTACTTGCTGGGTTTTCTGGAAGATCTCTGGTGGATCTGCCTCTCTCATGTGGGGGTGTAATCAGCCAAGGTTCTTGCTTCATGTTCACGTGCTATCTGTGACTCCTTTCTGTCTGTCTGTCTGTGTGTGTGTCTCTCTCTCTCTTGTTTGTTTCTCATTATAATTTTACTGTACTATTAAACAAAAGGGTTTTAGCTCAGTGCTTGTGCACTTTGTTTGCTTTGCTTTGTAGTTGTAGCTCTGTGAGATTCTTTCTTCTGTGGAAGCCTAAATGCTCATGCCAAGCACAAGCTCCTCGTGTTGTAATCCAGAATTACATGTTTGTTATTGATCTTTTGATGTGGCATTTTAGATAGCAATTTTCAAACCCTTGTTAAAACATCCCATGAGGCCCCCAAACAATATCAGAACAATATATAACATTGATTCTTTTACAAACACAAATTGAGAAGGTATTCACAAGCAAAACACCCTGCACTCCTAGGAACATCATCAACTGAGCCTCTAACAACGAAGTGATTTCGCAAAAAATAGAATATATGTTCAGAGCTCCCACATTGATATCTACTCAACCTCCCCATATATGCACAATTCACCACAAAAATTCAAGTATATTGAACTTGAACAACATAATGCCACAAATAGATCAGCCCGCATTGATGCCCTAGAGCTTCTCATTAACTCCATCAATGCCTCTAATTTTTTATTACATCCAACTTTCTATTTACCAACTCTCATGTGTAACATAAATCTTGGAGATTGATGCACATGTCCAATAGAATTCACATTCATGCATTTTTCCCATCAATGTGACTACAACACAAAATAAGAATAAAGATAACATCAATGTCCTTGTAACACACAAAGCAAAATAATACTTAACTTCTCCAAAGAGCTCCTTCTTATTTTCATCATTCTTTTGCTTTGCTCTAGCATTGGCATTATCCACATCCACACACAAGAAAAATAAATCAAACACCAAGTTAATCCCAAAAGTATCACTCTTTCATAAACCAACGTCATCATTGTAGTAGCACTCACAAATCATAGAGCACTCTTGTGAATGATAAAACAAACACCAAGCTAATCCCAAAAGTATTGCTCTTTCATAAACCAACATCATCGTGTAGTAGCACTCACAAATCATAGAACACTCTTGTGAATGATAAAAAACAAAGTAAGAGATGATTTTTAATGCTTAGGACAAACACATGTACGTCTCTTTTCACACCATAAGCTCATGAGAGGAGATTTGGAGTGATGTGATCCACCTTATGCCAATAGTTTTAAAGTTGGTAGTTTAGTCAACTATGGGCAAAGTGTAAGAAGAAATATAAATATGTGGTGTTGTTGTAGTTGAATGATTTTTAAAGACATCTATCTATGAGTTTTTGCCTCTCGATGATGAAAGTGTCTACCATTAGTGTTATGCCTTCCTTTTTGGTTATAATGTGTCCAAAATGTGTTTAATTCATGGACCTAAATGTGTTTAAGCAACAACAATATGTGTATGGGCTTCACCAAACACATTTTGATTAAACATTTGGGCAGGTATGAAAAAAGAAATGCAACATTACTTTTGTATAGCCTACATTTAAGGCCAGTTGTTGATTCAATGTTGAGGGTAAAAACACAACTCATTGATTAACCATAATGATCCAACACCCACCAATGCACCATCCATTGGATGCCCATTATTATTCAATTGTGGATGAACATCAATTAAGTTAATATTTGGTTTCACCTTGGTAACCAATTATGTAGAAAATAGGTTTCATACATAAGTAGATAGCTAAAAAAATAGATAACTATTAGGTCAATAGATGGTTTATACATAAGTAAAGACTATTTTTTACTACCTACCTAATAACATCTTATGGGTTGTTAATAGGTAGGTAGGGGAAAAAACAATTGAATTAACCACCATGGTTAACTAAGGAACTAAATCCCAACAAAAAAATGTTTTCTGACTAGTTATCATTCATGTTCAGTGTGTGCTTATGGGTGTTGGTTCACTATTGCCTAGTTGAATGAACCATTGAACATCCAAGGGATCCAATTTAGCTTCAAGCTTGGCAAAAGAAGAAAAACATCGTACCCCTTGTGAGATATAATGTCTTTTGTTATTTGATTTATGAATGGGTTAAGGTCATTAGTTTTACATATTTCAAATCACTACAGGAATAACCAAATCTTTCATGGTGTTTTAAAGGTATGGTAATCTGGGAAATTTTAAAAATTGGCAATTAACCTAATTTATTTTTTAAATAGTTGAATTTACACTATAAAAAAACTCAATTTTTTTTTTAAATGACAAAATTTCTCCCAAAAAAATTAATGATGTATTGATTAGTTCCATCTTTCTTTCCCTTTTATGATTAAACAATATAACATCATATTCAAATTTCAAACATCACAAAAATGGAAGTCAAAGCTTTACCAAAGTGATGTGAAAAATGGCATTTGAAAATTGAGGATGAATATCTTAATAACATAATGATGATCAAATGAAATTGATTTTCAAAATATCATTTTTTATCACAAATACAAATAATTTCATTATGGCATTTGGGTTTTATTTTCTCATATATATATATATATATTCATTTTGACAAAGGGAACTCATCAATATGCCAAAGTTCATTAATTTAACCCAACTATTAGCTCAAGGGATTCCAATTTTAAAATGGGCTTGAAAATTAACACTAAAAATTCCAAAGAAATTGAATTTGAAATTCAAATTTGGTATCCCATTTAAATTACTATTTACATTAGTCATGTTAAGATCCTCTTCATTTTTTTTCAAGAATTTACAATTTTAGCTATTTATTGTCGAATATTGATTTATTTTTCACTTTTTCACTTTGACAATAAAAATTTAAAAATTAAAATTTTTGGCTATAGTAAATGTGAAAAAAAATAATCAATAAATTAATTGTTGGATATGATTACAAAAATATATATATTAGTTGTGCTTGTAACAACTTATTTTGGAACTCTAGCTTTCATTTGCAATGTTTGTTTCACATTCTCATATATTACACTTGTTGATCCTCCCCATTTTATTGTCCATTACATATTTAACTTTAATATTTTTTGGATATTGACTAACAATGAAAGACAAATATTCATTACTACTTGATTTCCAAAAAAATCAAGGGAAGAAAGAATGTAAATTGTGGAAAAATAACTTGTAGAAATGAAAGAATGTGGTAGTGCAAAAAGAAAATCAACCAATTGGTAGACCTAAAAAATAACAAACTTTGAGGCTTTTAAGTGAAAAAGGTTGTTGAGAGCAACAAACCATCAAAACGTAATAAAAAATAGAAGGGAATATCAAAATTGGTTCTAGCCACATTTGTGGCCACCAATTTCAATAGTAGTGAAAAAATATGGAAATAACAAAATTGCTTTTACATTCTTATAAACTACTTATAAATTACCATGTGTTCATAGTCCATATGCAAAATTGAATAATGGAACAATGTGCGAATGGTTTACAAAGGATGGGGTGCTAGAAGAAAATGACATTCAAGCTATAAAGTGTGGGACAACAAAAAAAAATCCCAAATTGAACATGCTTGAACTCAAGGAACATCCCAAGTTGAAAAATGGTTTTTCTCCTACAAAAAATGAGGCAAGCTAACAAACCATTATCAACAAATATTGTGCAACCCATCCTCAAAGTATGATACAATTCTAAACTCATCAGACCTAAAAGTGGAAGGTTTATTGCCACAAGAAACTGGTTTAAACAATTCATGAAATGATACATGTGTTGGATGTACCATCTGACAACCATCACTACTACAAAATGTGGGTGCAGTTCACTAATCCTCATTTAATGGACCAATGAATTCATTGCATTCCCATTAAGTCTTGTTCACTTGGACTAATGAATTCATTCAAAATCCAATTAAATCACTTAACGTATAAGGACACATTTTGTTGTAATGCATTGTTACAAGCAAACTTCCACTATATTGGTTTGTTCAAGGCTACACCATGGCTTACAAGGTTGTTTATTTGGTGAAGGCATATTACATTCCATTAACACTTGTTAACATCAATTAGATTGGAATCCATCTTATGTTTAATCATGGTGAGAAAACTTGGGAGCAAAAAGGAACTAAACATGTCCAAAAATTAGGTTTGAAATATAAGAGGAAAATTATTATGGTGGTATCTTTTAATGCTACAGGGAACATACTTCCACCACAAATTGTGTTTACTAACATTATATTTAAAACATTTCCACCAAACAACCAAGGAAAAAGAAATTGCATCAAATATGGTTGGGACCTCACCTTCATTGAAAACCATTGGTCATCCTTGGAAATAATCAAATAGTTTGTCACAAACATTCTCCTTCCCAATCTACAATCACATATTCAAATTTTAAGGTTAAAGAAGGAGCAAAAGATGGTGTGGATCATGGATAGATGGAGTGTCCACAATTACAAATATTCTTTAGATTTGATAAAACAAAATTTAAACATCTTGTTGATTTTTGTTCTTGTTAATTGCATAAATGAATTTCAACCAACAAATGTGATTTTGTAGAAGCCACTCAACCACACATTCAAAATTCATTTTAGTTCTTGGACTTCTTAAACAATCAAAGACATGATTGGTGATGGGCAAGAACCAAAGGTAGATTTCAAAATGGACAACTTAAAACCTAGAATTTATGTTTGGTTACATGAAGGATGGACAAAAGTGAAAGCCATGAAAAGAACAATTATCAAAAGACTAGACAAAACAAACATCATTTTAAAGTTTTTTTACCTAAATTTTAGCTAGCAATTATGGAAGCCTTGACACTACAACACATTCTTCAAGGAAACAATAGAATTGTAGAAGAAAAATGGAAGCAAATTTTGATGTTGATCCAACTTTTCCAATGTCAAAAGTTGTGGAAAATTACTTTCAACCTACACCTACACCACCATCCACAAGTGTAAGGCCATTAAAAATAATACATAAATTATGTGCACAAGTTAGGAAGAAAAAAATTAAGCCAAGTATGGAAACATGCATTTATTGTTGGCATTTATTGAAGTTTTTCTTGTTGTTATTATTGGCATTGTTGTAGTTGTTATTGTCATTGTTGAAATTGATTCAATTGTTGAGATATTTGGTGTGTGTTCAATTGTGTTTCCCATGTTGTTGTTGTTGTTGTTGATATTTAATGGGCTTTGGGTACTATGTTGCTTGTTGTGGTTGTTGGCCTCCAAGCACCACCAATCCTTGCATATGTAATGTTGTTGCTCTTCCCACTAATCATGGCACCTTTAATAGCTACAAAACTTACAAAACCCCAACATTAATCATTCCATCATTAAACCTAGTCAACAAAAAAAAAACTTCAAACCATATTTAGATGGATTCAAATGGGGATTATTTTTTCAAAGCCATGGATGGCCTCATGAAACAAAATACATAAATGCAATTGTTATAGTATCAATTACATTTATTGACAACATGTGGCAAAAGTTCAAGAAATATTATGTGAATATATTGGATTTAGTTTTTTGATAATGTTTTATAACATAGAATAGCAAAGTTAGATATTTGAACAATCATGGAAAATTATGAAACCTTGTTAATCATATCAATAACAACATGTTAACCTACAATACTTGCCCAAGTTGTTTAAGTCAATGCCACCAAGTGTAAAGTTCAAGTCATTTGCCTTTTGAGGAACAATAGTTTCTAAGATTCCATGACCCAAGGCCATTAATTCTTTCCCTTTCTTTCACCTTTTGTTATGCCCATCCCTAGTTTAAAGCATCACATAAGAAGCAATTGATTAACAATGGGTTAAAGAAATCATAGAGCAAAAGAAGTTAAATTCAGTGATCATTGCCTATTGTTTGATTCATCTTATCATTTTTTAATTAAAGAAATGAAATGCATGTGAGATAAACCATTTATATTTCAATGATTTCCAACCCAATCCTACATGCACCCACATTAGGAAAAAAAGGGCATTTTCTAACCAACCAATTTTTGACTACATGTTGTCCTCACCTTTGTTTCAACTACACAATAATATTTATTTTTAAAAATTCCACGTGGATGGGATGGCATCTCATATGAGTTGACATGTCAACTAGTTTGGTAAGTGGTATTGACCACTAATGGATGTTGACCATCAAAATATTTTTTAAAAACATATATAACCCAATTGAAGAGAAGTTGAAAATTCCACTTTGCCATGACATTATGCCATGTCAAGTCAATTTATTGACTATTTTGGTGGACCTTGTTTTTGAATGGATGAAACAGGGCGTGCATTTTCAATTGTATTTCAACTTTAATTATCATTACTTATACCCTACCCACATATTACCTACTCACCTACCAACTTATCGTTACTTACACCCTATATACATGTTACCTACTTATTATTGTAACTTATACCTACATATTACATACCTACCTACCTAGGTACCTACAAACTATTGACCTACATAACTTAACCTACACCCTACTTTAAATCACCTATGTTATAATCTAAATATATTTAACGTACAATTTATTTCCTACCTATAATTAGCTTGGTAATATATGTAATAAGTACTTACCTAACCTACAAAATATTACCTACCTACCTACCTACCTACATATACTTAGAAGCAATTTGCAACACGTGTACTTACTTAACCTACAACCTACCTAGGTAGCTAATGAAGCATGCAAGCATGTAGGCTACCTTAAGTAGCTGGGTTAGATAGTTAATGAGGTTAGATTTAAATGGGGTGGCAAGGTAAGGTAAGTTATGACTACCTACCTATTTATCGTCTACCTAGATGCAATAGGAGATCCCTAGGTAAGTAATAAGTAGATATGTTAAGTCAAATGTAGGTAAGTAGGTTATTTAAATAAATTAGGTCTAGGTAGATAGATATTAAGTAACTAGGTGAGGAGGCCAGGCTTTTAGGTAGGTACTTACTTGATTTTTGTTTAATCATGGTGTCACGACTCACAACTTACCTACTTATAGCTACCTAAGTGATTCACAACCTACCTATATTTAATCTATCACTACCTACCTAGGTCTACATAGGCTTTAAGTTAGGTAAGGAAGCTAATTAGACTTAGGCTAGGATAGTTAACTAAGCTAGGCAAGCTTCTTTAGCTTAGCAAGGGTTCAATTTTGTGGTACAAAATAATTGGTATATAATTTTATGGCATCTTACATATTCAATAAAATGCCACAAATTTAAAATTATACCATTTATAATGTTTAAAATATATCATAAAATGTCATTCATTTATAAATGATTCCATTTATGCCATTAAATTGTCATATAATATATATAATGCCATAATTAATTATGAATGGATGCATTTAATGTGGCATATAGTATGAATGAATGAATGATTGAATGTGTCAAATAATATGGATGAATGGATGGTATGACATATAATAATGGTGGCAATGTGTTGGTGAGAAATTCAAATTTTGAATTATAGTTGAAAACTACTTGAAACAATGTCAACTTGCATAGTTGAAAGTTAGTTGACATCCCAACTATAACCACATACTTCATCCATCCATGGATGAAGGGATTGCCCTTATATAACATTATCAGTCACTTTGAGTTTTTTTGCGCTATAGTTTAATTTTTTTCACCTTTTCAGAATTTGTTTTGTTTTATTTTGCTTTTCTTTAGGCCCAACTTGTGTTTAGAAATTTAAATCATGTAGTTTAATATCAATTCATGGATTTTTTCAAATGAGTGCATCATGCCTTTTGCATGAAACATACATGTAAAAGTTACACATGGAAAATATAAGGAAAAATACCATTTCATTGAAGCCCCAAGGTTGAAATTTTGCAACATGGGCAGTTTTCAAGGTGAAAAAAATTGGAACCCATTGGCCTTGATCACAACTAGCTAGATCATACATTGTATTATATGCCATAATGAGGTGGTTGGTTTAGAAATTATGGCCTTGTGCACTAGTTGTCACAAAGGCCTAATTGTTTATCACAAATCAAATGGCATAACCATGAAAAAACACCTTCAGGTGGATCACAATTTGTTGTATAAGAATTAGTCATAATTAAATGCCATAGCTACTCATGTTACTAAAGGTCCACATGCTCAGGAATTGGCCACAAAAAGGGGCACAACATAAACTCCAATGGCATTTCAACGTTTTTTTTTCAACCAACCCCTTCAAGAAAGACCATAAAACACAAAAAGTTTATTTGGAGGATAATATTAATTTTAATCAAGCAATTTCTAACCTTGATGATTGTTGAGTCCATTTGGTTGCACATGTTGACTTACATATTATGCCCATGGGTGTTATTTCCATCCAGGCAAGTATTTGTGAAAGATGTGTTGTTTGCATTGGTGCAAAAACCTTGGTTGAGCATGTGCAACATGCTTAATTACATGTTTATCTACAACATTCTCCTTTGACTTGTAAACGTCAAAAGGTGCACACAATATATTTGCCATGGTTGTGAATTTTCTTTCCAATGACTAGTAGCCCAAACACGTCACCATTGGCTTGTTTGAAGCATCTAATATAAGTGGTGCAACCATGGTTTTGAAGTTGTAATAACTCCTAGATAGGTTTTCCCTTACTCAAAAAATTATTGTTTACATTAAGGATGAAAGGTCCAATTTACAAACATGTGCCACTATTTTTAACTCAATGGGTTTTTGTAATGCATTTGGCATGTTTAAGCCATTTGATGACTATTATTTTGTGTATTTTCTTTCAAAAGTGTCTTGATATGTTGTGATACAATGGACAAAAAAGTCTCCTATGGGTCGAGTTATGTATTTGTTAAGATTACCCAAGTTAATATTCAAAAAATGCATTACATGGCCAAAAACATTTGATAAAGGAGAGACATGCTTGGGACAAAGCATGTGTGGATTTTGGGTTAAGGCCTAGAAAGCTAAACACATTGGTGAAAACTAGGTATATGTGTTGATTTTGTTTCTTGCTTATTGTGTTTATTGTTTTTTCATATTCCATGCATCATGGTATCACTTTCACATTTATTTGGGTTTTTGTTTTTGTTTTTTCTTTACATTGCAGGTTTTTAAGTCATGTAATTTTGTTTCAAGATGCTTTGACATTATGGGCCCCAATCATTGCTTTGTGTTATAGTTGATACTTTAGGTGGCATTGCAAAGGCACATTCTATCTATGAGAACTTGGGCAATTTGTGAAACAATGGTGAAAGTGTTGTCACAGATTGTGACATATGTGTTGAATTAAAGTCATGATCATTAACTTGTTGGATATATTTTGTAAATCATTATATCCACATGTTGTGGCTTTGTGATGAGCTTTCCCACCAAATTGTTCTTGAAAGGGCATGCATTTGAACAAAATTATGGTGTTGCTCTTAAAGAGGTTGAAAGTTGAGAATTTAAAAATTAAAATACATGCTTACATCTTTCTATGCATCTACATTTTGAGTGGGATTTAAATGTTATGCTTTGAAAGCTTTGAATAGCCACTAACATCTTTCTATGCATTTGCATTGTGATTGGGACTCAAGTGCTACTCCTTGAAAGTTTAGAAACTAAAAAACCCATTAACCTTATGTTTATGTATATACATTTTGAGTGGGATCCAAGTGTTGTTCCTTAAGAATTCAAAACTCAAAAAAACCATTGACAAAATTTTGTGTAAGTGTAATTTGAATGGAACTCAATTGTTATTCCTTGATAAGTTAGACGTTAGAATAATCATTGACATTTTTTTATGCATTTGCATGTTGAGTGGGATTTAAGTTTTGAGAATGAAGAGTACTTTAAAATTTAAAATACCCACTAAAATTCATATGTGCACTTGCAATTTGAATGGAATTCAAATGTTGAGAATTGAAAGGTTGAATGTTAAATTTTTTAAATACCTATTGGCATCTTTTTTTGCATATACATTGGGTGGTTATGTGTAGGTAAAGGGATGAACTATTGTAAACTATAACCAAATCTGATACAACCAACAAACAATTTAATTTATAAGTCACTTATCACTTGATTTTTCCTTTCCTTGTTTCAACCATTTTTTTTCAATTTAACCTTGTTTTCTTGTAAATTTGTTCCAGTATACCAAATGGAAATTTTAATTTAAAAATTTCTCTTGTGTTTCGTGTTTCATATTCTTTACGCGGAAATAATTATATGTGCATGTGTTTATCTTTGGGAATTTGTAAATAGGTGATGTGCATGGATTTTTTTATGGTTTTTTTTGTGTAATGTGATTTTAAATCCAAGAATTGGCAAGTTTAAAAACCTAAAATCAATCTATGAACATGGTATTTGACAAATATTCGTCCTCTCTATTAATGAAACACCCAAACCCAATTCATAATAGTTACAAATTAAAAATTTTAATACTTAAAATTATTTATTATTTGGAGGTGAAACAAATTAAAGGCCCAACCTCATATGGTATTTAAAAGATTAAAAATATTTTATATATATGGCTAGTATGTGAAAAATCAAATACCTACCCAACACTAATGTGAACCCATGGAGTTGAAATGGAATTATGTTATCCATTTCATTATGTTTAATTGTGTAGATTGAGGTAGGTAGTTGAAAGTTAGACTTGAAATGATAATTCATTTTAGAACATCTTTGGTAATGTTTAGTATATGACTTTGAAAATTAAAAGTGGATGAAGAAAATCAAAACATGTTAATTTTCAACAAAATGGTTTTGGCACAACATTGTTGCACAATTTGTTGAGGATGATGTAAAGCACAATAAATCCTAGCACCTATTAGGAAAAAATGCAACAAGTATGTTTTGATTGTTGTTCCATGCTTGTGATTGGCTAGTCCAAGTGGTTTGTTATTAGTAATTTCCCACCTATTTGCAATCCCATTTTTTGTTTTATGGGTACGATTAGAAAAAAAGTAATGATTAAGGCTTGCTATGGTGAGGGACCATGACCATAAAATGTCGAGAGCCTTCAAACCACATCCACAAGCTATTTCATGGAAATTAAAAAATCATTTATATTTGGGTTTGAGTTTTCAAATGCAATGTAAAGTGAAAAAAAATATTATTGAAGTACCAACATATTATAATGGAGCTTATATATATATGATGTAATTATTTTATTTTTAATTTGATATTATATCTAAATTTTTTATATTGGTGGTTTAGGGGTTTTCCTTTCTTTTTCTTCATTTTTTCCATTTCAACAAGTAAAACCACCATGAATCATAAAAGAGAAAAAATATTGTTAATTTTTTGTTACCATACATGCCCATGGGTTAACAAACTTCATGTCGACCTTTTATTTTAGATTATTTTTTAAATGAAAAAAAAAATGTAAGAAATCACATCCTTTTTGGCCCATTGTTTATGTGCCCATGACCTTTGTGCCCACCTTGAAAAAAAATTATTAAAAAATTGGAAAAAAATCATGACAAAAAGTTTATAAACCAATCATGGTTTTTATCATGGTCTAACAAATGTCCAACCCACCTCTAAAGAAAACTATAAAAAAAAAGAATTCCAACCATCAAAATTTGACCAATCATGGTTTTTGAGCTCATATAAGTTTAACAAACTTGTTGCCATGCCCACTTCAAATAGATGGGCTTGACAACAAATATGTTAAATCATTAAACATTTTCCATTGTGTGTTTAATGTTGATTTTTCATCCATTTACATTTCTTTGGTCCCTTAGTGTTTGAACCATATGTAAATTAGACTTGAACCTTGAAATAATTTTTCTTCCAATCATAGTCATCCATTTTGATGATCATGGGCTTTTCAAGCTTTCGTGTAAAGGGGGCCTAAACTTGGACTTGACGAATATTTTTGTAACATCATGTATTGAACACCACTAAGAATGTTCTTAGTTTTCACCTTATAATCCTTGACCTCTTTATTTAATCATGAGAATCTAAAGAACGTGCCTTAAGATTTTACATTCTTTTACCAAATTTAGAATCAAGGAGTTTTAATATCATTAATGCCATTTGACAAACTTGGAGGTGTGTCATTCACTTATCCACTAGCACATACAAAATAACTCCAAAATATTGGCATGTGTCCACAAGTCATTGTGGCTAGTATTGAAAAGATTAAATAAGAAAGTGGAATGCTTTTAATTTTAATCACAATGTTTTAGGTTTAAAAAGTGCTTGGGCTTGCAATTGTTTGGAATGATTGATTTTGACAAGGCCCCTTGTTAGTGTTTTGGTGTCTTTGTTTTGAAAATTGGTAGTGCCAAAGACAATGGGTAAGGTGAAGATCCAATGTTGGAAATTGGAGGATGTGCTAGCATGATTATCATGCAAGTATTATAGGGGGCAAGAAGGAACTTTTGATGGGGAGTGACTAGTTACAAGGAAGAAGAAAGAAGAAAAAGGTTTTTTAAAGTGAAAGTAAGATCAAGGTATTTAATCAATGAAATTCTCATCACTTAATGCATTTTCTTTTCATGGTGCATTATTGTAAACAATAGTTTTGTTTGGATTGTTAACATTGGCAATTTATATTTTTGGTAATTGTTGAAGAAGGTTTGTGGTGTTTTAAAATGTTGGTAAATTTGGTTTTGTTAAACTGATGTGATGACACTAATCTTAACACTATTTTTTGGCGGAAAGCGTTATAATATGTTAATTAACTCACAAAAATTAGGAGAATTTGGGAGGTTATGAAATGTTAAGGATAGTTTATTATCCTTTGATAATGCATTATTTGATAAATATATGATTAGGGAAATGATGAGATCATAAAACAATTGAAGTGAGGTTTGAACTATATTGAAAATTTATTACTTCAAATGTAAGATGTGTTTTTCATTATTAGGGTAGTTTGATTGTAGGAAAATGATTTCAATAAGACTAATATCATATGTGCATCTCATAGTAACAAATTTTTTGACTTGGGCGTCTGTGATATGATTGATCACTTATAAGTAATGTGCATTTTGTTGCAATTGTTATTTTGTTGGTTTTTTTTTTTATAGTTCAACAATAACATTGTTACAAGTCAAATTAATTGTTCAAATCATTTTGTAATCTAGTTGCTTGTGAATGTTATATGTTTTGGAAATTTGTTAAATCCTCTCCTTGGCTAAAGTGAACACATAGCCACCAAAACATGGTTTATTAAAAACATGTCATGATTCATTTATAGATGAACCTCGTCCAAGTTGATTGTGGATGTTAAATTTTTCACCTTGGCAATCTGTCCTTAAAATCATGTAAATGATGAGAGAATAGGTGGTTATTAGGTGAGTAGATGCATGCAAATGGATAATATTTAGTACATACATAAATGCTAGTGGGTGAATGCATTAATATGTGAACCAATATTGACGTCACAATGCAATTTTTGCAAATTAATTTTCTTTAAAACCTTTTGGTTGGTACCAAAATCAATATTCTATCCAATGGACATTGGTTTTAAGTTATCAACTTATATACGGAAATATATATATGTGACCGTATTGTAGATTAATGCCTTCAAGTCATGCAAATGGACTTTTGAAATTGTAACATGTGCAGTGTTATTGCAATCGTGGGTTTGTATATATTATTTTTTTGGTGAACTTTTCAATATGAATTCAATATCCTTAATAAAAAAATTTAAAATCCAAAATGAAATCTTTTTTAAAAAATATTTTGTAAAAATTATAGTTAATTTTCAATTGTAGAAATTGAAATGTTAAAAGAAACTATACAAATTTTTTAAAAAAACTATTTTCAATTTGTGCATATATGTACAAAATATTAATATCTAGTCACGACTTTTCATATATATATATATATATATATATGAAAATGATAGATTATGATTGCTTATATTTAATCATCCCAAACTTGAAAAAAATACAAAGAAAATGAACTCATGAAAATGTTATCATTTGCCAATTTTGGTCCATTCATTCATGCATTCATTTGCCCTAGTGAATGTTAATAGGTAGATAGTCAAAACAACAATTGAGATAACCAATGATGGCTAGCCAAGGAATTAGAACCCAATGAAAAGTTGTTTCCTATTCACCCACCATCCATTCCTTGGACAACGCACTAATGGTTGGTGGTTCATTCTAGCCCTTCTAGCCCACCTTTTTTTTTGGCTAGACAATTCTTATGGTGTGTTTTCAATGTACAACCATCTTAAGGCCCATATTCTTCCGTCATGTTGTGGTCATTATTGATGGTGGTGCGATAACTTCATTAGTACAAGGCATTTCATCTTTGAGGCCATAAGGGGAGAAATGTATGTTAACACTCCAAAATTGTTGAAACATGAACACAAAATTTATATTTTCATTCACATTTTAATTTTTACAATGCAATAAAACAAACACAAAAAAAAAGGCAATATAACCATAGCCTTGAATTAACCCTTAGTGGACATAATGGACCAAGTTAGTCCAACACCTAGCTTGTACACTTACCTACAATAGCCTAGGTTGAAAATTAACTAGACCCATTTTAAGACTTCACATGTTCTTGTCATTCTTGCCAACATGATGTCTTTCCCATGCTTTGCTTGTTTAAAACTAAGAACTAAATGATGTTTGTAGCATGAGAAAAAGGTGTGGAGCTTGAGAAGAAGCTTTGAAGAGAACAAGATCTCTTTACTTCTTGGGTGTGGGAGAGATGCATTCTCAAAATTGAGGCTCAACGTGCATTAGTTAGGAAAACATGGTAAATGTGGCTCAATGTGCATTAGCTGGGAGACCATGCAAGTAGTCTCACCAAGCAACATCTTGTTAGGTGAACAACTAGGTGAAATTGCCATTGATGGTGGGAACTATAGCAATGGTTGTAGGGAAAACAATCACATTTAATTGTTGAAAAAACTTGAACGTCGGTTGAAGGACAACAAACAACAACTAGATCTTATTTTAGCACAAATTCTACCATTCATTGATGATTGCTCAAAATTAAGAAGCTGAAATGAGTGTTGTGCCTACGATTATAGGGTAAAAATATTTACAATTTTTGTTGTTGTTACATAGCATGGTTGCTTGGTTGGGTACGGAAGAGAAATGAAGTGAAAGCAATTAGCTTATTTATAGGAATTCAATGACATTTGTGGGACCACTTTTTGTGGGAGGAATGGTTCTTAGACTAGCCAACAAGAGATATAGGATGCAAGTTAGAGAAATGAAATGGGGAGTTTGCAAGGTTGTAATGGCAATGGTGGCTTGGTTTTTTCCCTCCCCCTTCCTCGGCACATTCACACTAACAAATTTTCTACAATGGTGTCACAAGGCAAATTGCATGCTTGCAATGGTGTTGTCAATGATTCTTTTTCCTACCAATAGTCACTGATGGGTTAATATCCTAGATATAACTAAAACAAACATGCTAAAAATGATCTAGACATAGTTCGCATCAACAATTAGATTACTATGCTTTGATTCACATTTTGTATGTTTGTATGTTTGACATTCCGTGAAGCAACATATTTGTTCTTTTGATATTCATCTACACCATCACATGATAAAATAAAACATGGCAAGTCACAAACTTCCCACTTCAATTACTATCAGTGACTTAACTTCAATCAACTTAATATGTGCACCAATTCATGATGTAGATATCCATCGTTTATCCATGGATAACACCAAAATTCAAAGATCATGACAAACCTCACAACAAATAATAAGTTACAACCACAACAAATGTACATAATCTACTCAAAACTACACAAGTAATGATCTAGTTATTGCTTCATTTGTAAATTACTAAGTTGGAAAATATATGTAGCAGCAATGGAGGCTGTCAGGAAAAAGGAAAGACTGGCGTGAAACTCAGTTTACCACCTTTTCTAAGTTCCCCTGCGCCACCCCACCCCCCTTTGAAAGCTAATGTACTTTTTGGCAGGTTTTTTTTAAAATCTCACCCCTTGTATGATCAAACTTAGGGTTTTGATGCTGTGTTTTCCCTACTTTACAGATAACTCTAATATAGCCAATGTCAATTAGAAATGTGGAATCCATCATCAAGAAAGATCATGGATGAAATGAATGCCCAAAAAGATGGAAGATTTGACTGCTAGCATATATTTACTGACCTTCTAGACATGGTAGAACTTATTAGAATTACCAAACAAACCACTCACATCTCATGCCATCTAGGCCTGGTCAAATTAGTTGGTGCTTAGTCTTCTCCCTCTGGATAGATCTTGTAAATAATCCTAAGCCATTGCAAGAATTGGCCCCAGCAATTCTTTGAAAAAGGTCAAAATTTCCCCCAACTTCATTTAATATCTCAAATGCTTTGTTTTCATATGCCTCCACTCTAGAAGTGCATCGTACTTCAAAGTGTGCGTCAAAGATTCAATAAGCTTTGCAAACATGTGAATAAAAACACCCTAATATAACCAAGGTTGTTTGGTTTTTGGTGCTAAAAGAGAACCTTAGGTTATTGACCTTGCTAGCTTTTTATTTTGAAAATAACTTCTAATTTGAAATGATTGTTTAAATTTTTTATGGAAATCTTTTGTGTGAGTATAAATAATTATTTTTGAAAAAATGGATAGTTGTCATTTTGTTACACAACTTAGAGATTTAACCTTAGCAAACTAATTTGTTGAGTGAGGTGGAGCCTATTGGGTAATTTTTCTAAGACTAGTTATGATGGCAAGTTGTCATTTGCAAATGTTTGTAAATTGGCTATAACAATAGTAATTG
>Ga0209611_10007946_pt1 | contig 16822 bp, 19 predicted proteins | sample S1TSphgellanicum_3_FD_187693 | JGI IMG/M metagenome (GOLD analysis project Ga0209611, IMG submission 187693) | Host-associated microbial communities from peat moss isolated from Minnesota, USA - S1T2_Fc - Sphagnum magellanicum MG (SPAdes) (version 2) | ecosystem: Host-associated > Plants > Peat...
CGTCAAGAGCTTCACTGCGTCTGTGCGGGAGCGCGCGATGGCGCAGTGCTCTCGCGTGCACATTGCAGGGCTTTCGGTTACCACTGCTGCAGTTCTTGTTTGTCGCGGGGAACAAAACAAATGGCGATGATCTTCGACATGTTTAGAGCATCGGCGTTTGTGTTTGTGCTGCTGTTTGTAGCAGCAATTTCGCTGGAAGTGCAGGGAAGAGATGATGAATCGTTGCTGCGCTTGGTCGCCTCTGCTTCATCATCAGCAGGAACAGTAGGAGGAGAGACTAGAATTCGTGATCGGGCTTTCGAATCGAGAAAGAGCAGCGACGATTCCTGTGGACCGCAAATCTCTATCGAAACGCCTGCTTGTGATGTCGTCGGGAAGGGAAACGGGTACGAGCTTCGGAAGTACCCTGATGGACAGGTGAGCTTGATGTATCTTCGTAGACGTGCTTTTTCCTTTTTTTTTTTCCCGCGACACTGTTTTTTTGTCTGTGTACTTTCTGTAGGTGCTTTGTATGTTGCTTCTTCTTGTGGTTAGCAATTTGTTTCAAAACTGTTTGCGGTTCTTGTTTCAAGGCGTTTGTTCGCCATCTGGTGTTAAATCTGGAGCTGCAGTGAAATAGAGATGTTCAGCTGATCAAGAAAAGCCTGTTATTAAAGTGATCCATCTAGAGTAGTTTAATAAAAATTTCTTGGGAACGTAGATCGTTTTGTCATTGCGAAGTTCTTGAAATTATGTTTATGTCCGTTAGTTAACACTCTTTGTAGCCCTTGCAGTAGCTCTAATGCGATCCATGAAAAATGTCAGTATGAAAGCATCAAAGGTGCTGCAACTATGTAAGTTGTGTCTACGGTAATACTGAAGTGAAAGGCCTCTGGATGCCTTTGGCTTAGATGACATGCTTGCTTGTCACAGGGGCAATCTAAAATGAAGTGAAGCTGCCCTAATGCAATCCATGGAAAACGTCAGTATGAAATGCATCAAAGACTATGCAGCTATACGACTTCTGTAGGGTACTACTCAGGGAGGCCTGTTGATGCCCTTGGTATAGATGACAAGATTGCTTGTCATAGAGGCAATCTAAAATGACGGGAAGCTGCCCTAATGTGATCCATGGAAAATGTCAGTATGAAAGCATCAAAGGCGATGCAACTATGTATGTTGTGTCTACAGTCATACTCAGGGGAAGGCCTCTGGATGCTTTCAGCTTAGATGACATGCTTGCTTGTCACAGGGGCAATCTAAAATGAAGTGAAGCTGCCCTAATGCGATCCATGCAAAATATTAGTATGAACGGCAATGCAACTATGTGAATTTTGTCTACAGTAATACTCAGGGTAAAGGCCTCTGGATGCTGTTGGCTTAGATGACATTCTTGCTTGTACAGGGGGCAATCTAAAATGATGTGAAGCTTACCCTCACAAGCTTGTTGCAGCTTGAATGAGGATATTGTTCACTTTTTTGGTTAGCTACATCTCATGAGTGCTTGCCAGCATCATGACTGAATCCTTCTGGCACTTCCATAAATGAGACAAAAACTCATGATGCAGATTTTCGTACAATACTGTTGCCTGATGGCTAGACTATTATGACTTTATCTATAACCACCATTGGGAATTGAGAGTGAGAGTCTGGCAGCTAGTTGTGGCTATTCATTATGACATGTTAGTTTCACTTTTGCTGGATCTGACACAATGGTTACCTTCAAAGTGTTGTTGTGGGAGATTCTGTGCAATCAAATAGAGAAGTAAAACTCAGGGGAATTCCCATGACTAGTCATACTTCTCTTTGCTTTCTGAAAGAGAAAACATTTACTCTACAGATCAAGAGTAGTTTCAAACATGAAGGAAACAAGAGGGATCCAGGACTGTTCAGGACTTTGGCTTCAAGCTTTGCTTCAAAGGGCATGCCTTTTCTCCTGGATGCATATGTTTTGATTTCATAGCACTCAATTGACTGAGGAAAGTGTTTCTCTTCTTTGGGATTTGCAGATATGGGTGGAGACACTCGTGGAGAATTCAACTTACAACTTAGCAACTTCTATTGGGTTCATCCGCTGTTTCCTCTTCATTTCGGGTGGAAACTCTAAGAACATGGAGATTGAGATGACTGGCCCAGTCCACATCACACCAGTCCTGAGTGGGGCTGGTTATAAAACTGGTTTCTTTGTGCCCAGCAGGTATACTCCTCCAGCCATGTTGTGCATATACTATCTCCTTCATCCACTCTGGCAACTTATACAGTCCTGAAAACTTGTATAGTCCTTAAGGTTGTACAGTCCAACCTGTATGAGTTGCTAGAGTGGATGTACAGGTTGGACTGTATTAGTCCTTCACCCTTAAGGACTAAGGACTAAGTTTGTACAGTCCTTCAAACCCTAAACCCTAGATGATTGTTTCATTTGAAAACTGCCATTTGTGGGAGGCCATTTTTATGGTACACTCTTATAAAAATGTTTCTCCATCCTCTTTGGGTTCATGCAGGTTCAAGTCTGTAAATGATCTGCCCACACCTACAGATCCTAAGATCAAGTTCAATGTGCACAAAGAAGCTGTCATGGCTGTTATTGGTCCTTTTGGTGGATTCCCTGGTGACTTTGACTATGACGCTAAATTTTCACAGTTGAAGAAGTATTTGGACAAGGATGGTCTAAAATATGACGAGTCATCTGCAGTATTTGCTGGGTACAGCAGTCCATTTGAAATCAGGAACAGAAAGCAAGAGGTTCATGTAAAGATTGTGTCTTGAAAATCCTTTTCAAGGGCAAAGCTTAAAAGAGAGGAGGTGAGTGATACACATGAACCCTATCCTGAATTCAGATATGTTCATATACACCAAAATATATCTTTTCTGCACAATAGATTTTTTTGGTGAGATAATGTGGATCAGTGGTTGCTGATATTTTGCTCAATGGAAAGTATTTGTATGTAGACTCTAATTTATCTGCAAGGAGTGCTTCTCTGGGAGAGGTATACTATGCTATAGGGTTTTGAACATACCTGTGAGTTTTCCTGTACAGTTTAATCTGTGTCAGTTGACACATGCTTTGTTGCTTCCTCATGTCACTCTGTGCTCTCTAACAATTTGGGTTGGAACCATGTCCCAGAATAGAGTATAATGCATGCATATTGATTTAAGATTTATGCATAAACCAAACAAGGTGATTTATAACTCTCACACATAACCTTCTAAAAAACAGTGACAAAACAACTGGGAATCTCATCACATGCAGGAAGTATTGCATGGTGATTTGAGGACCAGTTCTAGCTGTGTAGTCTTGACATTGACAAGACACATATATCCAAACCAGATGAAATTGTCAAATGCCTGAATGATTCTGGAGCTAAACAGCAGCCACCAATTGGTTACAGTGGAGCAATATTTGAAGGCAAGATGTAGATCTGAACAGGGCTCTGGAATCTGATAAGATTTAAAACTTTTCCCTGGATGACAGAGTGCAATTGCTCCTTGTTTAAAATTAGTGGTGTGCTTGCCATGCCTACAGAATAGATAGAAGGGTGATTTTTATCAGGAAACCCATGAATTGTATGAATTCAACTTGAATGTCCTAAGGAGATGTGTAATCAAAACTTTTGATTTTGTGTGTCAATTGCGGTTATTCAGACACGTATGTGGGTCAGCTACTGCACGATCTGGTGGGGAGGGATCTAAAGGGTAAGCAGGGAGCAGGAGTCATGGATAATTGCTCTATAATATGTCAATGATGAGGAGGATTCAGAGCTGTTCACGCATGGTCTGCTCTTTCAACTCTTAATGATTTTTCATAAGGATATACTTCCATTGTAAAAGATGTGGATGATGCTGCATATTTGTTTTGTGAGGCTTGTTGATTCATGTCGTATCTTCTTCTTTCTTCTTTCTTCACATGCAACAAGGAGAATAGAATTGGTTGATTAATGATTCATATGTTAGACAATTTTTGTATCACTCTAACATTGCAATCTGAATAAGGTTCTACATCTTTGGAAGCAGGGCTGTGAAAGCAGGCCATGAAGACATGATGAGGAAGCTACATATTTGGTTATGGGCTGCATTCAATAGAAGCAGTAGATCCAATTGCTGAAGGACCAGACCAGGTGGGCTTCTTTTTTCCTGGAAGTGGTTTTAAGAGTTCTAAAATTTGATACGATGTTGGAATTAATATCATCATCAGCACATGAAACTCTTTTAGGTTACTGGATCATCATCACTAGAATCCCCAAGGAAGATTTCCAAGGGATAAAGACGTTTTCTCCACACATATGTGAAATGATCTGAGTGGATCATGTGAGTGAGCTTGTATCAATTGACAATCATGCATTCAATTGCTACCTTTGGAAAAGTTAAGGATGGTTCTTAGCCCAAGCCTCAGAATGGCAAATACTAGTCACTTCATCTTTCTGCCTGTTGTGTGCAAATCCATTACTTTCCCAGGGTTGTCTCTGCAAGAGAAGTTCATGTTAGATGAGTGCATAGTTATAGCCGAGATGTTCCAGCAACACATTCATTGCCAATCGATTCTTGATTTGCAACAGATAGCTGCGGATAACTGCACTCTGGTTGTCAGTGATAGATGACAAGCTCTCTGTGGACATTATGTACTCTTTGCCATACACTGTTACAACATCTTCCCGCAATCCAATGACACCATCAACCAAAGAGGTGTGGCATCTTTTCTTTGTCCCCTGGCTTGTGTTTTACGTACTTCCAAATCAGGAGCCTTTTAAGAACCAAAGAGAATGTCCTTTTCTAATCAACCTGGAGCCTACTCTCAAAGATTTCTAGTCACACTTGAAATCTCCTGTGTAAGTAAAAATCAAACCATTTCATCCTCTTCTAACAACTCCCCCCCCCACCCTCCTCTCTACCAGACCTGCAACTAGATTTTGAAAGCTGAAAAACTAATTGCTGGGCATAAGGGTTTTCTGTTTCCTGCAGGTTTCTTTTTATGACTCCCAGAAGATAGTGGGGTCTGTTGAGTAAAGAGTGGTGTCTTGAATTTCAAGATTGGCAATATGATTATCAATCATCCTTGCTTGCACACACTTGACCAGCAACAGTAGTCCTGGGAAGAGCCACCAGCTATCATCCTCCCTGCCAAACACGTGAACATGTTTTTCTTGAGTTCAGAGAGAGGAACACACATCTATTAAACATGTTAATTACATCTCACTCATGCTTCATCACTTCTTGCTTCATCACTCTAAAAAACTCCTGATTATCTAAATATGGTCAAAATTTCTTAGACTTCACAAACTCTACATTCATATGAATGGTGATGGAATGAATCTCTTTCCTGTTTGAAAAGAGCTAGTATACAGTGGAAATTTTGTGCTATATATAAAGCAAATGCACATTGTAATCTGGTTATATGCAGTTTCTGATTGAGGATTGTGTAATCTGTAGTGAGCTATTTCCTTTTTGATGACTTTCATGGGACTGGACCAATCTCAATTCCTCTATTGCTGCTGCACACTACTAGTGATACAAGTTACTTCTGCACTGTCATGTTGTTCTACACAAAGTTGCAATTCCATAAGTAAAGCATGGGATAAAAAAAGGTGAGCAGAAAATACTTGTATGAACTAACGCCGTAGTGATGGAGAGGATCGTTTGCAGGTCCAAGCACCAGTTCATAATAGAAGAATCCTAACACCACTGCCACCAACTGCAGCAATCCAAACCACCGCCACTGACTCAAAGCATTTCACTTGCAGGTCAAAGGATTTCACTTGTGGTCAATGAGACAATCAGAGAAACCTTTAGAAAGAACCTCACAAGACCCTAATATCAACTTTCCTGCACAGAAAAAACCGCCTGCAAGGAATAGAGTGTCTTCCTTTTCGAGTTTTTTTGAGTGCATACCATATTCACAATTGCAGTGGTGTTCCAGAGGGCATAAACACGAGCAAGGCTGGCAGAGCGGCGGGGACCATGGCTGAACAGAGCGTTGAGGCCTGCTGCACTTGGTAATAGGGATATCAATGGCAGCACTATAACCACTATGAGAATGGCGCCCGTCGATATGGAGTAATATTGTAGCAGCGTCAATAGAGTTAAACTCAAATCCACCAACAGCAATAATGAAATCACTAGTCCTACAGATGCCTGCAAAAATGCCATAACAGCACATGAACAAAAAACCACTTGTTTTAGATAGGAAGAATATTGTACACTGATTGACATCAACAGAAAAAAGAAAAAAGTGGTTCTGAGTTCATTGGTTCTCTGAGTTCATTCTAACTGGTACAGTTAAACTGAGAATCTTTTGCTCGCATGTGGAACAAGTCTACTATGTAGAGCAGTTGGTCATTTGTTCTCATAGAATCCCGATCACAAGAATCTGGTGAACATTCTCATATATCCTCTCACTGCAATCAAAATTGTTTCTGTGCAGGAAAGTACTCACTTGATGACCAACTGGCCGCGTATTTCTCAAGAGAAAGGTCAGTGGCAAGAAGGTGTAACGATGGTGCTCCTCTAAGGATTTCACGGTTACAGTGTCAATAATAGCTCCTCCAATTGACCGCCTAGAAGTTCCTAGCATTGAGTAGCTTGGGCTAAGATGCCACGGTTGCTCAGGTCGAGGAAAAACACCATCTGGGTCTATCAGTCCATAGCGAGCACTGTGGTGGTTCCATCAACACAGAAAATCATTTTCTTGCCAAAATCCAAACAGAGAGAACTCATAATAGCATCATAGCAACACAAACTTTGATGGCTACAGAAAACTCACCTTCCAGAAGACCGGGCAAGGCTCATCAAATCAGAATGGTACAAAGAGTAAGGCGCCTCATCCCCTGCATTTAGAACTAAGCCCAGTTGGTAATAGCCAGAAGTGGTGGCTTGAAACCAGGCTAAATCCACATGCAAACCTTGAGCGGCAAGCCAAGGATTTGCATGCGTATTTAGCCAGTTGATGACAGGTAACAAGGTGCGTCTCAACCAACCCCGCCTCACTGTCCGCAACTGTGCATTCAATCCTGCCACCATTCTATACCACATTGTTGCTGGCACTGCCTGCACACCACATCAACATTGGCAATAGTCATCACTTCAGGAAATGTTTATTTTTCTACAGGCAGGCAGAAACCAGAAAGTCAAGGCAATGATCAAAACATGAAAAAATTGGGAATATTAAGTTAGTTTGCTTTCAGGCTGAAGCTGCAGTCCCACTGAAGATTGGCAGACTCTGAAGGGGTCATAAATCTGCATCCAGGTGCTTCTATTCTGTCATCATTGAAGGGGAATGTAATATGGATGACAAACAAACCTGGCTTAGAAGGGTCGTAAGAAGGTTATCACTATGGAGACAGTAAGGAGCCATGTAGCTGCCATCGCCACCAAAAAGAATGGACATGGGTAGCCTGTCCATCAACTTGGGCGGTAGATCTGGTTGTTTTTCGTCCCCTCCCAGAAACACATCAATATATGCCAGCATGAGATCTGGGGTAGCTGCCAACTTAAGGCCCTCATAGAGAGCCCGAGAGCGGCACGAACGAAGACAAGCATGATCATACTCAGAGCATACATACTCACGCAACCGTTGGATTTTAATTTGCCGACGCCAATCCTGCCATGACCATGCCAACGGGTACGCCAGCACTGTCAATATGCTATGCACTGAACCTTCCCACCACTGATAAGCTGCTAATGTGTTTAGCTCCTCCACAAATCGATTGAATGCATCCTCATACCTGCATTTTTAATAGCAAACACACCTCAGCACTGGTTTGATAGAGAACAAGAAAGCAAAACCATGTTACCCAGCTTCTCCACAGGAGTCCAAAGTGGGCACTCTTAGACATGGAGAGGAAGATGAACAAAAGAAGAAACTAAGGATGATCTTCCTATCTCAAGGAGCAAGAGGACCAATGAGAACAACAAAAAAAGGTCACTGAAGTGACAACAATATGCAGTTCAAAACATAGCCCACAGATTTGGGAACAGTGATATAGATCCACATTCCACATATGCTGCTGCTCTAAACCAGCATCGACCACCCTATAGAAAGGTTAGAGACCTGCATATCCAGTGGATGTAAGAACTGAAGTTGATTGAGATTGTTCTGAACCATGTGTTACTGTGGAGCTGCATATATCTGGGTGCAATATACAGAAGCAATTCAAAGTAGTAAGCTTTGCTGTTATTGGAAGAAGCATGTGTGAAGAGACTTACACATGATCAATGATTTGTTCCGGAGGGGAGTGAGGAAGGTACCAAGGCTCCCCAAATGAATTGCACCCCATGAAATACATGCGATGCATATGTGTCTGCGATTCCTCAACTCTTGTTGTTTCAAGCACCTGCACCAAAAAAAGCTTGGAAAGAGTTGGATTCCTTCAAAAGACCATCATGTTTTTTTTGTTCTGCATATGTTCTTCTGAGGTAGACCAGTATCAAAATCCCACTCTTACATAAAGCTTTTACAAGATAACAGTTTCCAAGACAATTCAATAAGATTGTGATTGACCTTATTACCTCTTCCAAAGATTCAAGGAAAGGAAAGGAATGGTCAATGTGAGCTCCATGGGGTGCAGGGGGAGGGGTCGTAAAATCATCACCAACGAGCTTGACACGGGCCACACTCAGAACAAGAGCCAAAATGACCATTATGCAGGATAGCAGGAGTGTGAACAACCAAGGACCTCCAAGTGTGTATATCAAATCCTCTAGCATGGTATAGCAATTAGGCATGCGGTACTTCTCTGAAGTACACTGATATGGACATTTTGGCTTCCTTACACCACCTGTGTAGCAGGCCCACATCATCATACTTCAGAGGTTTATCCATATAAACCTGAACTAAACCACAACCAACTATACAGTAGTTTAGAGCTATCAGCAGTCTGCTCCTGGCAGAATCTCTATAATTGTAATGTAAGATGCTGAAATGGGGATGCAAATGTTCCAGACCTCATTTGCAATGATACAAAACAGAATAAGAGAGGGATTAGGAACCTCGAACATAGGTGTACAGAGCCCGATGTGGAAGTTGCTCAGGAGGGCAAGGCTTGCACAATTCTCTTGCTGAACCAATCTCATCTTTATATGTTCCAATCTCACACTCCTGTTGCAGTGCAAGATTAGTGAAATAACCATCAAATGACTGATACTGAAGAACCTGATACTGGTGCCATTTTTACAGCACTACTATTCTTGCATCATTATTCTGAGGTTTCTCTCTCACAGAAACAATTACACAGGGGTACTAAGTGTACAGTGTGTATTTGCAATTATGTGATTACAATTACAATTGCACTGTACTCCAAGCCTCTACAATTTTGCATACCTCACAAAAAAGGCCATAAAGGCCTTGAGGACATGGCTTGCCAGTGATAGTGCCATTTCCACCCTCTAGCCCGCTCTTACTGCCTATTCCCCCCCTGTGGCCATGTCATCTCTTCAGCATATCAGAACCCATTGGCTGCCCAATAACCGGGAAGGTTGCAAAACACAGACATGCAACTCTCTACCCACAGAGACTTGTTGAAAATCTATTGAACAGCACTGGAACAAGATTGAATTCTAAACAGAAAAGGAGTTTAGAGTCCTGGGTATGCTACTGTCACCCCTATTTGCATATAATTCTGCTGGTCAACTTGACTTGGCATCAATTGATATCTAAAGAACAGATGACGACCTTACCAAAGGAACATTTTCTTCATGGTCTAAATGGTAAAAAGACAGCATAGTAACAGCACTCACAATCACATATTCCAAAGTAGTGAAGACAAGGCAAGGCAGCAACCTTGTTGCAATGATGCCCCTGCCAGTTGCCAGGGGCACAAAGTCCTCCCCAGTTGCAATGTTGGACCAGTGAAAATGAACCCGGCCGCCTCCCCCACCACCACCACCAACCACACCCCCATGGCCACCCACACTTGAAAACAATGACATATTTCCCATTGTCATGGTCTTCAAAAATAACAGGAGGCTGCCACCAGAACCTCCCCCAGGCCCACCCTCTTCCGCAATTGCCACCTTTGATCCCGCTTCGTCTGAATTCTCTCCATCCGCCGCTAACACTCCATATACTTCTACAGTTGATATTGGATGGTCTAACGAACCCAGCACTAAACCCCATTCCAAAGCCCACCACCACAACCATCTATGTCAAGCTATGTGCCTATTCCCAGCAGAAATGAATAAACTAACCACCTTCTCTCTAGTTTTTGAAAGTGGACAGAGCAACTCAGTGGTAGCATCAGAGTTACACAAATATTCTGATGCTTGTGTTCTGACAAAGTAGAGGGTCATATTACCAAAAACATGGCTGTCACAGTATGGATGGCTTACCAATGACTCCACCACCAGCAGTATAGCCAAGGCCAGCAGAGGTGCCACCTCCACTCCCAAGCTCACATGGCAGCTGCTTGTTGCCATATACATCACCCCCCTCTGACCTCTTGCTGCCATATATCCCTGGTCCCCCTTTACCCCCATGACCACCACCCCCTCCTGCACTGCCTACTTTATAGCTGCCTTTCCCTGGCCCCCCTTGGCATCCTGTATTGTCACCAACCCACCCTGATCATGTTACTATTTTCAAAAAGAAAAGATGGGTTAAAAGAATCAGCAACAGAACTCATTCCTTACCTGTGAACACTACAATTGGCTCACAAGCTTTATTCACCATAATGAAATGTACAATGCAGAATTACAACTGTAAAGCAAATAACTTGCAGAAATCTGCTACAACATTGAGATAAAGCAGAAACCCACCCAAGGCAGAGGCGGAAATCAGTCCTCCAGGGCTAATGGTTACATTTCGGGCACGCTGTATGTGCACTACACTACCAAGAACAAGACCTAGAACATCAATATGATCCACTCGACAGATCTGGTTGCAGGCCACAAACAAACAATCAGTCCAATGAACCTACTAACTGAAAAAGCACAGCATCTTTTCAATTTGCCTTCAACAATTAGGCTGTGTTGTCCAGACCCAATGAGCTTTTCAAAATCATTCACAAGGTCCAGAGATGCATATTGCCATTAGTCAGCTACTTTAGAACTATTTTGAAGTGAAAACTGAGCAATCTGTCTGGCTGAAAAAAATGATGGCAGCCTGCATTACGGGAAAGTCTGAAGGATGTGGAAAAGCACACAGCACGTTCAAACAATTGTATGAGGTGAGATGACAGACTGAAAATCAGGAAAACATTCTGCATAAGGGGATCTGGTCATGCATGCACCTGGAGAGAAAATGGTGACGAAATATTCAAAGTGCAGTCCTCAGATGGGGTAGTCACCTCAACTGGACACTCTGTGCTTTCACAGTACAATTTTGTGATTCTGGACATGCAATGCAATACAATAGAGTATTAAGAGCATTAGACCCAGTTTCTAATCCTGGAAACATCTGATACATAATATCATCAACCACAGTTACAGATGAACACTGGACTAACTAGTTTGTGGAGAACTAAGATAAATACATGAACTGCAAGGTAGCACATACTCTTCTTTGATAGGAGAATCAGCCTCAAGTGGTGCCTGTAAGCTTGCATTACGCCCTACCTGTAGAGAGACTTCCCCCCCTCTTTTGTCACTTGTTCTCTCCACCTAAAACCATGGAACCTCATGGATCCCCACTTCAAGACACAATGTCCACTGAACCTCTCAACTCAACCAAAAGAGGTGTCCATACAAAACTCTGTCCTGTCTTCGAAAAGCCTCATTTTTCTTAGGACAATTTTCCACCCCCTTCAACTTACTTCTGAGCTAGCAAACTGCATACCAAGCCAGAAGAAACAAGTACATGTTGCAACAAAACTTCTACATTGGCTGTTAAATTTTGACCTATTCCAATGCATAGCGTGCTGTTAGAAGCATAACAATACTGGAAAAAGTCACTCACATATATGTCATAGAACAATGAGAGAAAAAGACGTTGAGCTTTGATGCAGTCCCCAAGCCCAACCAGGCTCAATAAGCCCTGCCCATGCATTCCCAAGTTTGAATTCGACTTAATTGATGATCCATCCTGCCAAAACCAACACACCAAAGTAAAGCTTTTTTGCCACTTGCATTTTCTATTCCAGAGGGCAACAATTATCCTATTGTAAGAAGCTGTTGGCTGCCACAGATGGTTGGTTCTTTGGTAGGCTCAATATTGCAGTAATGTGTTTCCGCAAGATTGCGTACCACAGCAAGTGATGGGCCTTGACTTCTACAAAAGACCCAAGCAGGGAAAATTATGCACCTGGAGCAACATGATGCTGCTTGCCTCCACAGTTGATGTAGCCACTATCAAATCATCCTTGCTGGCTACAACCGTAATTTCAGAACTTGTCATCACCAGAATTCTTACTGTCATCTTCAGAGCTCCAAATACCTGTCAGTATAGAGCAGCAGTTACAACACATGTTACTGTTTCATGAAATGACCACAGAATGAAGCTCCACAAGGCAGGATACCAGATGAGATAGTTAGCTCTCATTCTATGCCAGCTAAAGATTCTTGAACCACCATTTCAGTTCACAGTGGCTATTGCAGCTAGTATCATGTACCTTGCCTTCACCCTTATGCACTATAAATTCAAAGGAAGCACAAGAGATACGGCACGTGGGAACTAAAACCCAAATGAAGCAAGGAAATCAGAACCAGAGCATTGGAATACCTTCACAGCAGAGTCGTCCATGGAAAGCTCATCTGCCACCAGTTCAAACTCTGAACTAGAGAAGCGTGCAAGCCCAAAACTGAGAGTGCTGCCACTCAACAACTTTATCCTCTCCCTTACCTACTATCCCCAACAAGCAGCAAAACAAATGGGTGGGCACTCTTCATATACTTCTTTGACATATTTATCAAGCTTTTCTCAAACAATGTTCCAGTTCTTTGGCTTCCATTCCTTAATAAAGAAGTAATTTGGAAGTGCATGGCAGAAAAAAAGGAAACTCATGCTAGTGATGACCAAGCTGAACAAGACCAAACCTGCAATAATGAGCAAGATATCGATTGGAACAAGATTGGTATAGATGATACTTTGTAGAACAAATTGCAGTGGGTAGCAAACTGAACACATAACTGTAATTAGAAGGCATTCACTGAATGTGATTGCACTCTCACCTGTATTCTGCTCCAAAGAAGAGGAACCCCCACTCTTGCAGAGCTCTCAACAATCAAATTTCCCCAAAGTGGTCGCTGGATGGGGAACTCCAACAATACAGTATCCGTTTGAGTTGCCTTATTGTTGTTTGATACATGCAGAGACCGTAACACAACATCAAAATGAGTGCCCGCTCCCCCAGCATTTGTAGGGCAACCCAAGCTGTCCCCACCTGTAAGAATCATGCAAACTATAAGATGGAAATGACATTACAAGATGGAAATGCCACTATGGGATGGAAATGTCAATACTTCTCTGACAGCAATTATCCAAAGTAAACAACTCCAAAGAGAAGATGGACAGAGATAGAATCCGAACCATGAACCAGAACTGTTACATTCCCATAATCTGGACATTCAATAGATACACGACCCCCACCACCACCACCTCGCCCTGTTCCTCCTGAAGCACTGATTGTACCAACTCCCTTGCTGCAATCACATATAACGTAGCACTCAAGATTGACCAAACAAATAGAACAATTCAAAAAGGGGCTATGCTATCCTTAACGATAAAAAGAACATGCATTGTGATTGGATCTCCAACAAAGTTGTACAGCCACTCTCACATTTGTGCAGCTTTGATTATGATGCTGCCACCTGAGCCACCCCCGCCACCACCCTCACTCACAGAGCCCCCATTGGCCTCAATCGTCCCCATGACATCCAACGTGCCAATAACTGTGAGTCCCACACGCCCACCTCCCAATCCACCACCTACATCCTCTGTAGGATCACCTGATTCGCCTCCTTTGCTGCCATAGCTCCAAGGGTAATTAAGTGAAGTCCATGCATACGTATCACCTCCCCAAGTATCACCTTGATCTTTTCCCTCATCACTCTCACAGGAAGCCCCTCGGCCACCATGACCACCACCTGCTCCTTCTGACCCAGTTGGTGTCCCACTGGTTTGTGCAGGAGGGCTTCCGGAAAATGCAGTGGAATCAAGTGTGGAGTTGTCACCCAAATGCACATTTGAAGCTTGAATTGTTAGAGTTCCACCTACAACTGATGAGCTTGAACCCAAATTCAGATCTCCTGACAAGAGTATTATCAATGTGCACCCTGGACTTCCACATGAGAGAGAAACATTTGACAATAGTTCTAGTGTTCCATGTCCAACAATTACCGAATTATTTAAAAGAGTGATAGACTTGCTGAGCACACACACAGTGTCAATAGATCCCACACCATGTAAGTCAGTTTCACAACCGAGGGACTGATTCTTCACTTGAGGCCAGCAGCTCGGATCATATGAGGGCAGAGAAGGTCCACAATCTGGTAATCTATTTGGCAGCTGCACTGCACCTTCAGCAACAACTCCAGAGGATGTCGTTGAACTTGCATCTGTCCAGTTAACCAATGACAACTCCAATTCACTGCAATATATGACTGAAACTGTGTGCACCAAGTAGTAGAGCAACAGTCGTCTGAAGAAGCCTTGCAAGTGGAGAATTGCCATAATGTAACTTCACCCTCATAGTCAGAATTCCCAATCCAACTTCTTAAATGTCAAAGCACCAGTCAACGTGCAAATTGTAAATACCCGCGTTGCTAATTCTGAGGCTTGATAATTCAGATCAAAGTCTAGAGCTTAGTCTGTGCAGCTGAGACAAAGTCTCTCTCTGAAATTCCAAAAGCACAGAACGCTTGGCCCAATCTGGAAACAACATATATGAATACCCTGGCCAAACTGTGATATGACCACCTGCAAGCAATCAGCAGTTGGCAACCCCGACTTGAGAAGCAGGTAGAAGATGAATAGTGGCAGTGGAAAGTATTGTGGAGAAATCTGTTTCCCCTTTTATGCAGCCTGGTACTCAAAAACCCTCAACAGGCGTGGCCCTATTGATGAAGTCTTCATGGAGAACATGGAATCTCAAACTGACAAGGAGGAGCTTCTGTCCTGATAATGCTTTATGAGGAACAAAAAGGTTGCAAAGGAGTCCACTTCAGCATGCTAGCAATTGGTTTTGTTGTTGCCAAATCATGGACTGTGCTGAAGCCTCAAACTTTCATCAAACTCATGTCTCCATTCCTAATTCCTGTCCTGTTGGAATGGGGAGAGAGAAACTGACAGACGGATTTGAGCTGAGCAACTATGCTACAAAGCTGTTTTTAAGTCCTCCCAACAAAGTTGCGAACCTGATTCCCCACAGAGGACAGCAACAAATTCAGCATCTGCTACATATCCATTTGTTGGAATTACAGCACTTCTAAAGTCCTAGACTGCACAGAAAGCTCAAGTTTGCAAATCAAGATAAGAGTGACGAACTCCACTCTCTGCCCGTCTTCATATAAATGACAACAGCAATGAGGAGGAGTGTTGAATTCTCCATGAGCCAAACCCTACCTGTGAGTGTCTTTGCTTCTTTTCTTCTTTTTGTCCACATGGCCACACTTTGATGATGATGGAAATGACAAAGAGAAAAAAGAAGCTCAAAATTGAGACCTCTATTATTTCAGTTTACCTACACTCTTGCAATCCGATTGTGGCATCTGAAAAAACTCCCAAAAGGCTGAAAACACAGTCATCACTGTTTTCTCCATTTCCTGAACACGAACAAAGTCAGCGAGATGTCATTGATAGAGTTGAGAGGCAAGTGGAAAACATCATCTTCCCTTTCCAAAACACATGTAGCCCCCCTCTCCTCCTCAAAGACAAAAGAAAGTTAGGGTTTGGAAGCCCATCATTCCCACCCATTGTTTTTCTTCCAAGACATTGTCTCAATCTCTTGGATTCTCAAAGAATTTGTTTTTCAAAACCCCAAACCCCAACCCACACAAGCTAAAGTACTGAACTCCTCTTCCTCAAGAGATTGTCACCAAATCTTGCCAAATCCTCAACGACCTGGAAAAGGGTTTCTGGTTTCAGAAGTTAGGGGATTTCTTTTGTACCCACAAAAAGCTACAACAAAACACAAAAGACCTGCAAAAGCTTTCATCAAACAACCAAGGGGTTTTTGGCTATTTTGCAATACTAAATCTCAAGCCTTTTCTTCAAAGGCAAACACAATCATCAAAACCCTCTTCTTCTCCTTCTTCTTTCTTCTTCTTCTGCTGCTGCTGCTGCTGCTGCTTCTTCTTCTTCTTCTCCTTCTGCTGCTTCTGTTCCTTCTTCTTCTTCTTCTTCTTCTTCTTCTTCTGCTGCTGCTGCTGCTGCTTCTTCTTTTTCTTTTTTTTCCTCCACCAACGCAGAAAAAGCTTCTACTGATGAGAGTTTTTTAAGAAAGAAAGTTAGAAAAATAGAATTGCAGCCCGGCAGATGCGGAGCTTTTGAATTTGGAAACCGAAGAAAAAGCCCTAGAACTTCATTACCTGGATTCGTGGACGACGACGAAGACGACGCAGAGATTTCCGTGGCCGCAGAACAACATTCGCGAGAATCTGAGCAAGAAAAGAAAAGAGTTTGACCCTTTCTCCTTCTTGTTCTTGTTCTGCTTGTTCTGCTTCTGTTTCTTCTTCGTCGTCTTCTTCACACGGACACAAGTCCCAACGATTTGCTTTCTTTCTTGGCTGCGAATTTTGACTCCTTCAAACGAGAAGATCCTGCCACGTTCTCACGACCACGCCCACCCTCACACTGCAGCAAATCAAAAGCCAAAAAACAGTCTCTCCCAATTTTATATTACATAATACGACGACAGGAACTCTCGCGCATCTCCATAGCCCAGACAAAACACAGACCCTCCCCTCTCTCTCTCTCTCTCTC
>Ga0209611_10007947_pt1 | contig 16820 bp, 14 predicted proteins | sample S1TSphgellanicum_3_FD_187693 | JGI IMG/M metagenome (GOLD analysis project Ga0209611, IMG submission 187693) | Host-associated microbial communities from peat moss isolated from Minnesota, USA - S1T2_Fc - Sphagnum magellanicum MG (SPAdes) (version 2) | ecosystem: Host-associated > Plants > Peat...
GTAGGCATAGATTGAACCCTTTGTTCTGTGAAAACCCAAGTATCCACAGTTCTATCCTCCTGCAAAAACACTCACCCCAATGATGCACAAAGTAGTTCTAATTTTGTTTCCTTTTCACTGAGGCACTTGAAGTGAAATAGAAGACTATCACCATTTCATTTTGCAGGAGTCTGCATTTAAGGGAGTCCCCCAAAAGCTTCATTCAAGAGTGAGTCCCCAAAAGGCCTCTGACAGCAAAGCAAGATTGAAGCTTTTACAATAGCTACTTTGCTTTCAATCACACCCATCAGCTGCAAGTACCCTCTCATTCCATTACTTTGAAAGTTGTCTGAATTCCCTGTATTTGTTGGAGATACCTGCAGCCTGTTCATGAACACTAAACAGAAAGTAGTCCTAATCCACATTGAATCATGAATTTTATGTTGAAGGCTTACCATGTCTCTCAAGTTCATAGACATGGTACATAGCTTTCAACAACATAACAACAGATCATCTGTTGGATAGCACAATATAACTTCCAAATTGTGGACACTTGATGCCATCCTTAAGAACTGCTTGAAGACCAACAGAGAGATGTAACAAACCTTATTTCCATTGAACAAAACTTGTTGATGTAGATTGAGATGTTAGAATGATGTTTTGATCTCTGTTATTGACTGGTAAATGGATGCTTGTCACCATAGCCAATCTGATCTGAGAACAAAAGACTGTAGGATCCCACTGGTATAACTACCAGAAATACCTGGTACAAAAACAAAAGAAAAAAAAGTGCATTCAACTCTCAGATCTTAATGCTAATTTTCTCTTTTTCAGTTTCAATTGCATCATGTGATGCAACAAAACATAGACAAATTACTTTCACAATGTCTTGTCAGGGATGCGAGCTGACATAGCTGAAGATGACTATGTACTGAGGATGCGTCCCAACCACTGCAACCTTGCCTGCTGAAAAATCAATTCAACAAACCAAACAGTGTTTCAAGATGACCTACTACCAATCATGCATAGGATAGGGTTTAGGGTTTACATACTCTTTCCCAAGTCCTTGAGTTATGGCAGGACTGAACCCAGGGAGCAGATACATATTCTCATAGATCCGAATTCTCTTCTTCTTATCCTCAAATGGTCACAACTCAGGATGGAAGAAGCAACTGATCAGAGACAAAACTATCAAACTACCAAACCCTAAATTCAATTTGAGCTTGCCAGCATTGAGAAAAACCCTAATTCAACTTGAGGTTGCCAGCATGGAGGTGATCATAAGAGTGAAGAGCTTTCAAGCATTGCGAGACAGACTCTTTGTCAGCAAAAAAACCTTTTTCTCAAACTCAAAAGAGCAAACAAGTGAAATAACCAAGCAAACAACCTTGAAGAATTTCAGTGGATCAAATTGTGTTGTCAACCTACAAATTTAGGAAGAGAGAGAGAGTTTTCGGACAGAAGCACCCATCAAATGCACAATGGTAGATACAAACCTAGGGTACATCTTACAGAATCAACAGCCACAGCCCCCAGAGACATTTGGATTTTGGCCTGGAGTTTGGCCTGGTCTCAGCAAATTCTTCTTCTTCATCTGCTGTGATGATGATGATGATGATGTATCTGCAGTCAAGCTAGGAGTATCCAAAATCTTTTGAACAAGCTCATCAAAGCAGCGTTGCACATTGATGCTGGTCTTGGCACTAGCCTCAAGGAACAAGCATCCATGTTCGCGGGCGAAAGCAATTCCTTCTTTCTCGCTCACTCCACGTTCGGATTCTTCCGGATCCACTTTGTTGCCGATCAACATCTTGATGCAATCCTTGTTGTTGCAGTATCGCTCCACTTCCTTGAGCCATACATCTGACAAATCCGTGAACGTCGCTCGTCTTGTCACATCATACACCAGTATCACTCCTTGTGCTCCTCTGCAATAAGAGCTCGTCAACGTTCTTGTCCCGCTGTGTCCCAGATCGTGAGCTTCAGCCTCATCCCTTGCAGCGACATCATCTTCAGCTTGAAATCCACTCCTATTGTAGGAGACAAATCGTCAAAGGTGTCGGATGTGAAACGGAGAAGCAGACTGCTCTTACCGACTCCCGAATCGCCGATCAAGAGCACCTTCAAGAGATGATCGAACTCCCCTCCCGTCTCCTGCCGCCATCGCTATTTGCTCAGACCTCAAATGCCTACACTTTCGGATCCTTGTTCTCCTTCTTATTCTTCTTCTTGTGCTTCTTCTTCTTCACCGAGAATCAAAAGCTTTCCACAAATACTTCCCCTTCTTCTTCACCGAGAATCAAAAGCTTTCCACAAATCCTTCTTCTTCTTCTTCTTCACCAAGAATCAAAAGCTTTCCACAAATCTTAGTCTTCAATTCTTGGATTCCCGCTCAGTTCTCTTCCGATTGTTTCCTCGATGAACGATATCTTCTTCAACCAATTTTTTTTTTTTTCAAAAGGCAACAATAACACATGCTACAAGATCGATTTCCTACGCATCTTCTCGCCGTCCAACTTCCCCTTCTCTCTCTCTCTCTCTCTCTCACACACACACACACACACAACAAACAAACAACCAAAACGACAAAACGACATTGTTTTGTTGAACGAAAGTGCCAATTTCTTTCTTCTTTTGGGTATTAGGCTATACTAAATAATGAAGCTATTTGTGCTTGAGAGTTTCACTTGGGATTTTTGGCAACGGTAGGCAGGCACACGCATTTTTCAAAAAAATTGGCAATTCCAAAATAATAATAAAAATTTAGTGCCTAACCAGGCCTTAGGTACTAGGGTAATACCCTATACATAGGGTGTTGAATTGAATAGGCTTATGTCTAGGTGTGCAGAAAAAAAAAGTTTATAGCCAATGAAATTGCTGGATTTGGTGATCTGATTTTTTTTTCCCTCCCTTTTTTTTCCCCCCTAATCTGGAGTAAACTAAAAGTTTTAGATGTGTAATATGGTTTGGTAGATTTGCAAGAATTTTAAAGGACCAATGGAAATGGTTGAAAGGGACTTGGTTTTTGCACATTACTTGTGCATTTTTGAAAGTTTTGTGAGATTTTCCAAAATTTTCGAATATATAAAAACATTCTCCAAATTATTTTTTTTGCTGTCACAGTGTGAAATTCGCCCCCCCCAAAAAAAAATTAAATAAAAAAAATGATGTGAGTCACATGGCGGTTTGGCACAGGAAAACAGTTTTGCTCTTGCTTATTTGCACAGTTTGCTGAGGCGCGTACGAGGCATAGGAGAGGTGTTCGCCTGCTAGAGAAGAGTGTAATAAATCTGATCTGACTTCTGTTGAGTGTTTCTCATTGGCCCATCGCAGTCGTTGGTCCAGGTAGTTTGCTATTAGTAGTCCCCCACCTATTTGCTTTACCAGTTTCAGTTTTTATGGGTGAGGTGGCAAAAAAAGTAAACAACTAAACTTGGAGGTGAAAAATAATTTTGCAAGGTCACATACTGAGCACCACTGGAGAAGGAAGGGCCTAGATTGAGATTAGCTTGGCATTACTCTAACTTGTGTTAAAAACTAATGTCAAACTGGAATATTAATGTAATATGTGTCACAATGAACATCACATTTTTTACATTGTAATAATGGATGAAACCACAAAATCTACCTTACATGTTTGTTGTGAGGCTAATGTCTACTGCAATAAGAACAACCATGTTCTATTTTTATGTTTGTCGCATTTTTATTTTTATTTTTTGCTTCTTGCATGCAACTTGTTTACAACTAGTTGTGTCTTGAGTGTGGCCTCAATTCTCATTAAGCTCACCCTTGAGGGCTTTACACATAATAAAATTAGCACTTTTTTAAAATTAAAAAAATTCCCATGATACATGTTGGATATTGCAAAAAAAAATGATAACGAGCTTTTCAAAAATGTAATGCCGTGAAATCAAGCAATTGTGTTTTTGAAAAGCTTGCCATTGTATTACTCTAGGTAAGACTATGTGCAAAACACTAAAAAAATAAAATGGTGTGGGTTTTTATGAAGGGAATTCATTGGCAAAAGAAAAAGCCAAGCTCACCCCCAAGACAAGAGATTGGCTCTCAAGGGATGGGTGGCAAGCAAGTGGAGACTACAAAACCATTTTTAATAATTTATTATAAGTGAAGGTACTATTGCTTCCTTTTGAAGGTAGGTGTGATTGAAACATGTTTGTGGGTTTGTTAATTTGTAAGGTCATCCATCTCAATCTATTTCTCCTACCAAGTTGTGTGTTTTAACTCTTAACTTGGGGGAGGGGAGGTCACATGGAATCCAATATTTGTCACGAGAGCTAAGTCCCATTTTATGTGTAGTATATCAAGAAAAAAAAAGTCCAATTATCATCTAAATCTTGATGTTCTCGCACCTATGTCCTCATGCTATTATCCTTTGTTATGGAGGGTAGGTCTTGATCTGATGTTTGGAAAGGGATCAAAGACAAAACTTACTATCATGCACTATTACATCCTTTTAGTTTTCAAAAATTGCAAACAACTTAAAGCACTAGGAGAAAATTCCTAAGAAAAAAAAACTTCACAAGTGAATCTTATGGGAAATGTGTCATAAATTAAAGAACATGATTCATGTAAAATTTTCATATGTATTTTGGCATGAGCCAACTAGCAACCAATTTTAGTTGCCCTTGATCTCAAGACTTGAAAAAACTCTCAAACTCTGAACTCTAAATAAAAATGTGATTAAATTACCTGCAAATATGTTTGCCAAAAATTAATTGGAGGAAGCATATATGGTTATATGGGTGAGTTGGTGCGAGTAGTTTTGAATAATCTGAAAATTATTGTATTCAACATTTTTGAAAGAAATTGTAAATAATGATTGTTGTCATCTAATTGATGTTATTGGCATTGTAGGGGGCAAACTAAATAGTACATTGAGTTCAATGCAATTATAGTACAATATAGTACAATGCTTAGTAGGAAAAATAATTCATACTTTCTTTTTATTTTACTTGCACAATGATTAATGGTTGAAATAGTTTTTTCTTACATTATTTTCAAAGGAAGAAAACTAATGCAATGGTTAAGTTCCCTCACAACCTAAAAGTCCTAAGTTCAAATCTTTTTTTGAATTTTTTTTCATCCATGAAAAAAATGAATGAAAATAAATTGTCCTTGAGCAATTTTTTAAAGTTAGTTATTTAAGAACAATATTTTTAAAAAAAATCATGTTTGCAAAAAAAAGATGTAAGTTGCCCTAGGAAACAATCATGTTCTCAAGGGAGAAATGGATTTAAGTTAATCATCAGGGAACGACTATATTCTCAAGGGAGCAAAGGCTGAAGTTGTTCCACAAGGTAACTTTAGCTCCTTCTCTGGGCACATGATTGTTCCCTAGGGCAATTTAAGCCCCTTACTCCCCAAAGCAACATGGTTATTTCCTAAAGGTAATCATGTGCTTAAAGGAACAAGGGATTAACTTCCCTAAGAATTTCCCCAAAAAACAATTTTCATGAGTAAGAGTTCCTTCAAGAAAAAGACAACTTGTTTAGGGAACAATGAACTTTCCTCCAAGAAGGGCTCAAGTTTTTTTGGGAAGGGAAGTTGTCTCTGAACATTGCCAAAGATAATTTCAAAAATAATTATCTCATTTCCAAGCCTAATTATTTCATTTCTTTCCTAATAACTATCTCCATCTTGTAACTATTTTTTTTTAATCCACCAACATGAATATAAAAAAACAAATTCATGTATTTTTTCATGTTCGTGAAATCTATAATAATTTAAAATCACCATATTCAGATAATATGTTTCAACAGGTCGCCAAATTATAGCAAGTTTCTCAAATGTTTATAGTTTCCTCTCTGACAATGTAGCCAAATTTGGCTAAACCCTTTTGTGGATGATTGCTAGTGTGGCTCCAATCAATTATCAAGATTAGAGGTCAGAGAGGAGAGTAGAAATATTTTGGAATCCTGCCTAGTTTTGGCTACCTACCAGAACTCATTGTTTAAATTTGGCAAACTTTTAACTTTTTTCTTTCAAAATATGGCAATTTTGGTGTATTTTTTTCCAAATAAACCCTTTGAGCAAAATTCCCAGTAGAATTGATATATATATATTTTTTTCAGTAAAGTGCAAAAACTCGCCCCCAAAAAAAAAAAAAAAAACATTCATTGGGGAATTCAAAAAATTTCCCCAATTTAGGGGGTTTTGAACTAGGTAACCAACACATGTGAGCTGGTTACCAGACTAAATCATCCCTCATGAGAATCTCTTTTCATCCACACAGAAGGTGATTATCAAACTTTCATCCAAGCTGCAAAGGGTTACAGAAGCATTGGGCGAATGAGACCTCAAGTTGGTTACCTTGTGATAACTAGTAACTCACTAGTGAAATGGAGGTCAAAGGTTATGGGTTATAACTTATGACCTAACAGCCAATCAGAATGTCAAGATGCTCCCAAGGGACGGTTATGTTCCCAACTGTTCCCAATAAAGTTCCCAATTGATGATATCAATCTTTTCCCAAAGCATATATGTTCTTTTAATATTCATCCTCTTTGCTTGATCACATGTTCTTTACATTGTTCCCATAGTTCCTTTCACCTTGTTCCCAGTAGATTCTCTTTTAAACCCATACTAATGTGAACCCTGTGCATAATGCACAGGTGTGTTTGGTTGATGTTTTTGGTTTTTTAAAAAAGCTTTTCTTTTCAAACAACTGTCCATGGCCCGGGCGCCAGACCCGGGTGCCGTTCTCGAGAGACGGGTTGATTGCCTCCAGGGCCCTGTCTGGTCCGATCTAGGTAGGGTGGTAGGTACTTAGGATGATCTTGTAATTTCAGCAAGCTCTGTGACTTAGACTAATAGATACTTACTACCTACCCTACAAATAACGACGCGATGAAATCACTGTCCGTCCGGAGGTACCTACTACCTACCTTACAAATAACGACGCGATGAAATCATTGTCCATCCAGAGTCACTGTCACAAACAGACTTGCTGAATTAATATATAAGATTACTTTGCCCAAAGATCCTTTTAACCTACATACATGGGCCAAATGGAGAGAGGGTAAAACAAATTCTATGTCAAGAGTGTCACAAGTTTAGAAGCATGTTTTTTTCTTGTAATGGGCCAATCAATGAGGCCCCATCACAAGACAAGTGTGTTTCAGTTCAAAGTGGCCTTGGAGCTATGAAAACCATAGCCAAAATAGTCTTCAAAGAATAATCTAAAAGCACTAGACAAGGTATTTGTGTGAAACAACCATGACCCATCTATCTCTATGAAGGAAGGTAGTTTGTTTTGTTTTGTTTTGTAGTTATGAGTTCCACCAAACCGGGATGCTTCAGATCGTGTTCTTGGTGTCTTTGAAAAGCTCTTGACAAGGAGGAGGGGTGCATGGGCTTTGGTTCCATACCATTGCAGTGCAAAAGTTCTTGAATATTGAATGATTTTTTCACTGAAACTTAAATTAAATCGTAGCTGAAAATTTCGGAGGAATTGGAATTTGCCTTTGGTGTTGTTAGAAAGATCTTGATGAGCAGGATTTTAACGGGATTAATTTGGTAAGATTTGGATTCAAAGTGTGGGAGATATTGATTTTTAAGTGATTTCTGCCACTGGAAATTCAAATAAATTCCAAAAAACCAGGTTTTGGAAGGAAAAATCAGTTGAGAAACGTGGTAACACTTGAAGGCTTACCATTCAATTCAATTCAAGCATGATTTCCTTTCATATTTGGCTGTTCAAAATATCAATACATACATTGCAAAACAATGTTCACAGCAATCTGTTGATAACACTTGTTAGAAAGTGGGGTTTCCTCCATCTGAGCAATCTAAAATGACAGCAAACAAAAGATAGCTTCAATTAACAACAGTCTTTCTTGTTTCCTACTTGTTAGGAATGGTTAAGATTGTCACCTGCTCAGCTGAATTGGCCTCCACTGGAGTCTTGTCTTCATGGAGTCTAACCAGTCTGGGAAATTGCAAGGAGATACCCTTCATTGGCAAACATTTGACATGAGGTGTCAGTATGCTGCATAAACTAGAAGAAATCTGTTGGCAGAGTGTTTTGGCAATGTCAAACTCTTCAATGTGGTTTGCAAACAGAAAAACTCAACACTACACACCGTAAGAGAACTCTGTAGAAATATTGATGTACCTTGCTGGAGTCAACCAAGCTGATTGCTGCTTGGTGAACAGCACTGATGCTCAAATCTGCTGCCTTCACTTCCCAAACCTGTCCAGATTTCCATATTCTTTTTAAGAAGGTGACCCTTTATTCTCTGAGCTACCACTCTTGGAAAAGAAAAAGACGAGTAAAGCAATAACAAAGTGCTATACCTCAACTTCATCAAACCACACATCAACAGCGATGGTCTCCCCATATCGATAGTAACTCTGTAGCACCACCCAATTACTGATTCAGAGACACACCAAGAGGAGACAGATCTGAGAATACCCAAAGATGAGATCATCAAGTTTAGACCCCAATTTCATGCACTGTTGAACAAACTAGCTCAGAAAAGACCATGTAATAACTAAGCTACCACTGAAGTGCTGCTGTGCCTAGATCCTCTTTTCAGGTCTTCTGCACAATTGTGATAGTGTGTAGATGGTAATATTACAAAAGTGGGGCTAGCAGGAAATGACCCATGGATTATTTTGTTAATCCTGGATTGAAATTCCTCTTCATGCAAGGCACACAATTCTCTTATGTGACTGGGCTACAGCAGTCCTGGAACATAGTATCATAAAACAAATGGTCATTCCCATGTAAAGCACCTTAGGCTGGTCAATAACACGACTCTGTAATGTGGTGGAGCATTCCTCCAGTACTGCCTCTGAGAAGCCCGTTCCTGAGAAGGTGGAAAAGGACAAACATGATTATGACTACACAACATTTGCTCAAGTCTTCAAAGAGCACCAAAGCATGGAACAGTCATCAATTGGTAGCTATTATGTAAGGGGTTTCACTAGATTTATGCAAAAAGTTACAACAAAAGCATCTGGCATATGCTCATCTGTCAGACAGGCTCATCTCAAAATCGAAGTGACAATGAAGACATTTCTATTCAGCAAACTTATCACACAGTAGCAGAACACTAGGCAAAAAGTTTCCAGTTTTGGATTCAGTGTGTTCCACCAATTTTGCAGATGCTCTGAAACTCCTCACGATCTTCATCATAGCATGCCAGCAAAAATGCCCCATATACCCCTGCTCCACACCACTCACCAACAACACTTCAGTCGCAGCAACAACATAATGGCATGCTCAGAGACAGGACTGAATCCAGGTATGATTACACAGACAACTATCAATGATTTTCTAGAGCAAAGTATCAAACAACAGGTATACAAGTTCTGAAGGAATTTTAGGACTGTGTCACTCACCCACACGTTTTCCATGGCCATAAAATGCTCCAATTGGCACAAGATTGAGGGAGTCCCCTGTCCTGTGGTGGAATTTGCTATAAGAAGGAAATTAAAGCTGCTTGAATTGAAAATCCCTGTATACTAGAACTGCTAGGCTGCAACAAAACACCTCAGATTACACAACAAAGAATTGCAGCTCACTGAAAAATGGAGGCTCCCAACCAACTTATTTGGAGCCCACATACATAGTGGTGTATTCAGTCATGCAATTTGAAAACGCAAGGATTGCAATCAACAGAAAGGTCAGACATTCATAGATCTTAGGAATGCAGGGGGGTTGGGGAAAAGTTATGATGTCATATAATCCTTTTTGAGCTTGAGCCAGTTGTTGGATCGCTTGGCAGGCTTGTATGTTGCATCCTTTGTCAATGTCTTCACTGTAAGTCCCTCGTAACTGTCCATCACTAGGCCCCCATTTCTATTCCAACAATTAAAACAAAGTTGGAAATGCTTTCCCAAAGCAGTTTGTTGTTTGATGTAGCCATTTTGCTTGAGTCTCATGGTATCGATGCCTGAGAAAATTCATCATTTCCTCACCTTCCACATGTTTCACATAGCAAGACGAATGAAAAAATGAAGATAGAAAAAAACCAATCAGCTAACATCCAGTCTAGAGATCAGAGATGAAGGAAAAAAAGGAAACAAACATGTGGCATGGTACCCTACCTTCTAGCTAAAGACTGAAAACAGAAGTGAGTAGGAGAGAGACCTGTGATCAATAGCATCTTCAAGGAATTTCTGAATTTCCTCCAGGTCATTTGAATTCTTGGCTGTTGCAAATCTGAACTCTCCATCCACCTCTAAGAAGGATGCATATAAGTGCTACACATCACCAGGGATATCAAGATGTCAAGATGGTGCAAACCCATCCAAAGTCATTGAAACAATACCAACTCCAAACTTACTCCAAAAAGAAAGAACACAGATTTGCAGGAGTACCAGGAAAGACCCTACAACTGAAGGCCAAGAAAATTATCCTCTCTTCGTATGTTGAGCTGTTCCTGTAGCAGCAGATGACCATTTAAATACAAAAGGTCAAATGTAAACAAGCAAACTTGAACCTTAATAGTGCTCAGTGATACTCCTTTTCTTGCCCTTGTGCTCAGGATCTGCATCCAAATTACAGGTTTTCAAATCAGCTCAACTCTTCCTCATTACCTTCAACATCTTTCTTCTCCTACCAACACTTGAGGCCTGTTGCATGAAATTGCCATGTCAAAACATCTACCACCATCTGAGGACAGAACCTGGAGACCCAATTTGTTTCCTGACAAGGGAACCCCATATTGTCCAAAAAATTGACATGATCCTGGATGAGCATCTCTGATCACCTGATGTCTGTCTGTCTGTCTGTCTGTCTGTCTGTCTGTCTGTCTCTTTCAAAATCATTGACAAGATTCAGAAGAAACCAAATTTAGGATGGCATCCAAGAATCCAGAAACTATGCTGATGTGTTTCTGAGCACTCACCTGGAATGGCAAAATTTTGTTCTTTTCATGATCATAAGCTACCCCCTCACAATCCAAAACAAACTATGTCACACCTGGTTTCATGAATCTGCACCCAGCCACAAAATACAAGAATGAGGTCCACAGCAGATCTTGAAAAGGATTAGAACTCCTTTGATGAACACCATCAGACTATGGAGAGCTAATTTGCTATGGATTGAAGAATATCAGAAGCACATAAACTGCACATTGCATTGCTGAGATTAGGCCAAAATTACGGATTTTGGTTTTGCAAGGAGAGGTACGAAGTCCAAAAAAGGTCCTTCCAAATGCTCAGGGACTAAGCTCCTTGAATAGCACAGATCCAGTGGTCTGATTTAAGGCTCATAGAAGATGCAAGATGGCAAAACTTGGCTTCCGTTCATTCAGTTGAAGGTGACGACTAAAAGATCCATTACGCACCTAGGTGTTGCAGCTACAATATCAGGGAACTTCCCACTGTTGTGTTCTGCATTTCGGCTATAAATCTGTATAGTTCCATCTTCCATATAATGTATCTGCAATCTCTCCAAGAGATGTATCCACTGTCATCATACCAACTCTGACAAAAAAATTGAATGGGAATACAATCATGTTAGATATGGTTTGCTAGGAGTGACAGCTAACCCAACACCCCCTAATAACAAGAGGTCTAATAAAAGACTTCAATCACAAAAGAAACATGAATGGGGGAAAGATAAGGAGAACCTGAGCTCTCTCTCTCCATCATACTTGTATTCACATGTGAAGTCCATGTCCTGGAACTTGTTGAGAACCTCAGAGACTCCTGTGGTGGGCTTTGCGAGCATGGGTCCCACAGGGACACCCAGTTTGAAGCTACAGACTTCTGACAACTCACAAATTCCAAATTTCAACACTGCATCTATTATCTGTTCATAAATGGGGAGCACTGAATATGTGTGTTTCATAATTTCCTCTGCCTGCACCCCAGTCACATCATCACTTTCAAGGTATAAATACTCTCTGTCTGCCTGGAGCGTATCAGAGTTTCAGGCAAAAACCTGGCAGCAGGAAGGAAGGGGCCAGCAAAAAGAAAAACATCAAAGACAGCAAGCAATTCTGTAAGGAGACTATCCTTTTGGTTTCACCAGCACACAGATCAAACTCTGAAGTTACCATTCAATCTTTCCTTTCTATCCTGACATCCTTTTCCAATTCACCTTCGTATTAATGGGGTCCATTGTGCAAGAAGACTGGTGTTTCACAAGCAGGCATGACATTCACAACCCACTGTTGAACAACACATTGTGAATGCCCCTGAAACATCAGATTTTTGTACATTTTCAGTCTACATCTGCTTCATGGGTTTCTTGAGGTTCAAAATTCTTGATGCATGAAAGTGTGTTGGTGGACACCAATGTTGACATTCTTGTGTTGTGCAGTTGTTGCTGCTGCTGAAATGCTCAAGGTTTGCAGAAGGGAAGAAGGGTCTCAAGGTCTCAATCCCTTTTGTAGAGGTTACTTATCGAGGCCCAGGACTTATGTGATTCTGTGATCCAGCAATAAACATGGATATCTACATATGCCACAACATGAGGCATCTGATTGTTTATTCTCTCATTCCTTGATCAAGCAAGAAATTTTTTTGGGGTCTTTTCTGTATCTTGCATGTGCATAGTAGGTTTTTTTTTTGGTTTTCAATTTTGTGATGTAGCCACATTGGCAACCTACTATGTTGGTAGTATGTTCGTATGTATTTTGGTACACCAAGCATGTGGCGCACCTGCAAGCAGTGACCAAATGATGTGAAACCCAACACATGACATTTCCAGCAGTACTTGGAGTTTTAAGTTTGCACAATTTTTGTAAGACTGTCAAGCTCATCCCTAGTGTGATGTGAACAAGAAAAGTTTCTGCATTTGAGATGGCTGCCGGTAGTCCAAATTGGGAGTGGATTGTAAATTACAACTATTGCATGAGTTTGCATTGGTGCCAATCTTGCTCGAGCATGTGGATGAAATCCCTTTTCTTTGAGGCAAGTTCTGGCCCAACTTGATGTTTCATTATCCACATGAGCTGGTTGTTACATCATAAGAGAGCAGATACAGATGGCATCAGAAAAGTGTGATTTCTTACCTCTGACCTTGAGTGATCTGAAAAGACTCCTCAGCTGCCTCTAGAGCAATCTGGATTCTCTCTTGTTCTGTATATAGGAAAGGGGTAGCTATGCGGTGTTGTCTGGCATAATACACCTTAATGACAGCGTGAGTGAGCAAGCTCTCTCCCAAAGTTATTTGCACAATGAAACTCTCATTCTATGCTCATTCTCATTTATGTCCAAACATCTGAGCTTGTTTAATTGAATTGTTTTGCAGGCATGCTAGCTGCTAAACTGATGAAGTAGGAAATTGCAGCTGTTCTGGAAATGTTTGTGTTGAACATCCAAGAAATTCATCACTCCAGACCACCTGAGAGCAGCTAAAAACATCAGGAAAATCATGTAAAACTTCAACTCGAGTTTCCATTCCTTGATTACTGGCTGCATAATTATTGTCTCTTCTGGGTACCTAGTTTATCAGCAGTGTTCTTCATTTGAGCGATCCCATTCCTGCAGCTCATAACTTGCGCTGAACTTTTGTAAGAGTACTGATGCTGACCCTTTTTCCATTACGCAAGTTCTGCACAATATAGAAATCACATATTATCAGAAGTGGTTTTACAGATCTCCATTGTGCTGATGCAACAAAGCTCACCACTGAGAGCCAAAATTTGGGCTGTGCTTAAAGTTCGGGTTCATGTTTTGGGGGTTTCAGGTTTTCTTGTTTGACAGTTTTCTAAACCCTAAACTTTGAACTGCCCACAACAACTACATTGCTTTAGGTATCAATTTGAACAAGGAAAATTTTCATTGCAATATCAGAGGTACCTCATGTTGTTCACAAGTCATGAACTCCTTTTTAATGGAATTAGGAAATTCAATACAGATTCAGTTTATCCCAAATGTATGTGTCATAGGCATTCCAAGCACGGGCATCCTGCTTGGAAATGTCACAATGATTTTCCTTAAACGGAGATATTTTAGCACAGATTTCTGGAATTACTTGCTTTGATGCTATGTATTTAATTATTCTGCACCAAAAGTGCACTTTGTGGTGGAACATTTAAATTATGTATTTTGTTCTTCCTGACAAATGGAGATTTCTCTGTCAGAATCATTGTGACAAAGATTCTGACAAAGATTTCTTTTTTTATGACATGTACAGAAATCATCAGCAGGGCAGGTTATGATAACCTGCCAGTGCATTCAGGTTGCTCACGCTTGAAAAGCAAAAGCTGAGGACCAGTCATTCAAATTCTGCATTTCCCTTTGCCCCCAGCTCATAATTAGGTCCAAACTGGGTTTTCTTCCTGCTTGGAGTTCCAATGTCAGAGTTACAATGCTTCCTGTTTTAAGGCTGTTTGCATCATTTCCTTCATCTCCGTCTGAAAGGGTTGGTAGCTTGTAAGCTGCTTGTAATTGGTCTTTGTTTGTTATCAGCATCTCCTTCAACCAAAATTGCATTCTTACTGCAAAGAATTCTGTCAAAAACATGGCTATTGGTGCCAAAGAGTTACCAGTTTACTCCACCTGCCCCCCGAGCAAAAGCAGTGCCCATTTCTGGATGTCCTTCATTTGCACTGAGCTTCCAACCTCCACAAGCAGTGTCCAGTGAAATGGGCACCATCACCAGTGGCTGCAAAAGACCCACATACCACAGAAACCTTGTGATGCAGAGCCAGTACCATTTGAAATCACCTGCTTTCTGCCATCATCAGAGGTCAGTGAAATGCAAAACTCAGAAAATGGAGTAAATAATTGCTTCGATGGAGAATGTATGCACATGACAACTTCTGTTCAGATTCAACAAAGTCAGCACTACAAGAACTATTGTGTTTTAGCAATAGATGGCAGCGAAGGGATGAACACAGAGGTTGCCTTGAGGCTTGAACTGTAAATTCAGAAATTATTCAGAACAACAAAAGATACAGAAAAAGATAATGTACATGCTATTCAGCAGCATCTGATCCAAGGTGCAGATAGGATCCTGAGACTTAGCAGAATAAGGAGTCTCTCTGAACAGGCCTATGAAACCCACAGTCTTTCTGTCACAAGGCTATGAAACCCACACACTCTTTCCTTCATGAGACACACGGCCAATCTGAAGGTACTAGATACATGGGCAATCCATGGGGGAAAGACTGTGTGATTTATTTACTCACACAATAATAGTTGCACAACTCCAGATATCATTGCAATGACCGCATGATTCCAGATATTGTCATCACCTCAGATTGCACCTGTGCTACGCAGAATGGGGAGGATGATAATCAGAAGCAGAATGATGATCAAGGAGACAGCAAAGCATATCCATTTGCGCTTGCTCCTTTGGTGCTGCTTAGCAATCCTCAATTCCCCAGTACCCCTCTGCACAAATGAATCTGCCTTGTTCACTTGTTGCTCGATATCATTCAACTGCTCTCCCTGACTTTCGACCAGCACTGCCATGTCCATAAAGATCTGATGCAGCTCCAGTAGATTCTTCTCAATGTCCTTCATCGCATTGTGACGCTCCTGGATTTCTTGGACTGTCTCTGTAATCTGCCTCAGCCCCTGATACTGGATGGCTTGCTGTAAAAAGGACTCACTTTTTCCAGTTTCGATGATGCTCTCAATGGTCTCCTCATCTGGATGTTCTCCAGTGATTGTATAGAACCTAGAATAAAATCACACAGGCTTAACCCTTTTCAGAGCTACTCTCAGGGACAGATATTTCTGTAGATTGTACTCAATTGTAATGTAAATCAAGCCACCATGATATCATTTCAGACAGGTTTGAAATTCATTTGATGGATCAATGGAGTTGTGGGGATCATCGTTGCATGGCAGTCCACACCCTAATCATGTTAGCTCCGCTACAAGAACATGCAAAGCATAGCAGACCTAAAGAATATGTACAACTACAAGCCCCTGCAGATATGTGTGAGAGCAACTCCATGGGTGCTCAGTATGTGACGCTGGAGATTAAAATTGGAGGAAGAAAAGTCAAAACGTGCCAGCTTGGCTTAGCAAAATGGTTTTGGCCAAGCAATTTTGCACAGTTTGCTGAGGCTGATGCTCTAAGGTTGCAAAGAAAGACTACTAGGCTATCCCCTGGTAAAAGAAACCATTGCAAGGGAAATTGTGGAGTTGCACTGACTGACCTGCGCTCAACAGTCTGCCTGTAGTCACCCATCATTCTTTGACGCAGGAGCTGAAAGTCTCCCATCAGATCCTTGAGTTTCTTCCGCAGAGTGCTGGTGATGGATGTCCGGGTGCGGTCAGTCGTGGAGCCTGGCTCACAACCGGGCATGCGCCGATTGGCAGCGTTTGCTCTGTCCAGATTTTCAAGCTTTGCTTTGAGAGACCTCGCAATCTTGGTGACTTGAGCAATATCAGCATCCATTCGATCTCTGAGAACTGACATCGCCTGCGCCTGGTGCAGCATCTTGCTCTCCTCGTTCATTCCTTGTATCTTGGTCAGAAACTCTTTGATTCTTTCCATCTCGGTTTTCATCTCCCCGACCTCCTGGAAGAACTGTGTCGTATCTCTTCCTCCAGCTCCCAGGACTTCCATCTCTCTCTCGCCTCCTGTCGTCGGCGTCTCCACACCATTATCATCATCCCGTCGGAACGCATCCCGCTTCAGACCCACGTAATTCCGGCTGCTCTTCTTCCCGAATGACTTTGAAAGAAGATCATTCATGATGAACCAACTGCAGGTTTTTTTTCCCTCAAGCAAGGCATATGATAGATATTGCACTCCACAAACGAAAAAAAAAGGAAACAAAAAAATCTTCAACAAAACTGCAGACAGAAGCACAGAGAGAGACAGAGAGAGAGGTTGCCAATTTCTCTAGCTAAATTTAAAAAAAAAAAAAAAAAAAAAAAAAAACAAAAAAAAAAAA
>Ga0209611_10007948_pt1 | contig 16818 bp, 13 predicted proteins | sample S1TSphgellanicum_3_FD_187693 | JGI IMG/M metagenome (GOLD analysis project Ga0209611, IMG submission 187693) | Host-associated microbial communities from peat moss isolated from Minnesota, USA - S1T2_Fc - Sphagnum magellanicum MG (SPAdes) (version 2) | ecosystem: Host-associated > Plants > Peat...
GTTGGGGAAGAGGCCAGAGAGAAGGCGCCCAGGTGGTAAAGGTGTTGTGCAACTCAACTTTCCTCTTGTACCTGCTGTTCCCTGCAATGACACATTTCTTCTCTCTGAAGCTTTGGGAGGAGTTGCAGTCAAATGGGCTGGTGAAACTTCACTTGGTGACTATCTGGTAGAGCTCTCAAACTGTGAACTTATAAAGCAGCAGCAGCAGCCCCTTTGGTTCTACACTTGTGAACCAAAAACAAATGAATGCTCTTTTTGCTTTTTGCTGATTGATAATGTTTGGTGATGATTGCAAAAGGTTGAGTTACCATCAGTTGCAGATGTTGAACGCGTGAAGCCTCAATTTCACAAAATGATGGACTTTCATGGTCGTGGTGGTGTCATCATAACTGCCCTGGCACCTGAAGATAGCGAATATGATTTTGTGTCACGATTTTTCTGTCCCAAGGCTGGTGTATCTGAGGTACTATATAGAGAGAGATCTCTCACCTTGACTTTGAATACAGCTGTTGCTTTGAGTCCCTTGTCAGTTTCTGAGCTGTGTAGGAATTTGTCTACACCCACTGCTAGGCACTGATAAAGTTAGTGGGTAGTAGTCATAGCAACTCATCACTGCTATTTCTGATGAAGGTGATGGTCTGACACTTTGTGATGAGCAACTCTCTTAAGTTTTTGTCTTCACTCCTTGTCCTGTTCCCTTCAAATTGTTGTTGTGGAGATTTCTCTGCAGTTTCATAGAATTGTGTTAGTAATGTGTCTAATTTTGCTAAATTCCTGCATACATGTTTGCTTCTATGGCAAAGGGGATGATCTCTCAGAAAATGAGCTGGTACATGGCAGGATCCAGCTACAGGAAGTGCCCATTGCACATTGGGCCCTTACTGGGCATCAAAACTTGGAAAGAAAGAGTTGAAAGCGTTTCAAGTAAGTAAATTGATCTATAGACTTCTCTGTTTGGAACATTTGAATGTTCAAATTTTTGGTTTCTGTAGCAGCAAAGGATACATACAGAACTGCCCTTGATTGTGAATACTGTCTGCACTATTGACTTGATGAAAAACACAGGCATCAGAACGTGGAGCTAAAATTTTAGTACAAGTTGATGAGGATGCGGGACGGGTTTACCTTCAAGGTGGTGCAGTTCTGGTCATGGCAGGCGTGCTTCTTAACACAATGGCATCCTGACTCCAATCTCTTCTCACCCCAAGGTTTTAAAAAATTTGCTTGCCTTGTCTTTTGGAAAAGGGTATCTGGTGTTGGGTTTTCCTTCAGCACATGGATCATCATCATGCCCTTTCGTAAACAGCACACACATGGTGTGGCAGATGGTAGCCTCTCCATAAAACAAGAAATGAGTGTTGGAGTGTGTCAAATTTTGCTAGATGAAGAAGATGCATTTGCTTTGAGAATAATTATATGCCTTTGTTCCAATCACAAAATTTGGCAGTGTGTCTTTGAGGGTCGTGAGTTGTTGACGACATTCGGTCTCAGCATAGTGCAGAAGTGAGAGAGGATTTTCTCCACCAGCTGTGATGGAAACTGCTTGGTGTTGGAGAACCTCCATGACTTTGATCATGCAATTCTGATCAGTTTGTCCTATTTTTGTTAAAATTGCTGAAATCGTCTACTAATTTTTCCACTGAAACACTTATCCCACATTGTTGACATCAGGTTTGACACTTGCAGTTACAATTGTGTGATTGCTACCTGTTTGATTAAACAGATGCTCTTGGAAAATTGAAGCTTGATGTATATGAGACTTGTGATTGGTGCTCTTATGATCACTTTGATCTTCAAGCTGCTTCTCAACTTAAGCATCTCCTCAGCATTGTAGTACTTTTGCTATGTGACATCTCATTCCACTTGTCCATAAAAGTGGGATCTCTTTGTTGTTGTGTTTGCAATGGTTCCCAGAAACATACCTATGTTGCTTAGTTAGCTGTTCTGTGCTTTCTTTGCACTATGCAACAAATGTGTGAAGTAGAGAGGAGATTCAAGGGGTTGTACAGAGATTGTTTCCTGATGTCCCTTGTCTTCTTTTGTGACTTCCAAACACACATCTGTTTGTGACCCCCTTGCTATCTGTGGGATGGGCCTTTATGATTGTAAGATTCATCTTGAGATCCTTGTGCTCTGTTGAAAATTCTTTGCAGTGATCACAAGCATGTTTGTCATGAGGTCAGTAGTGTAGAAGAACCAGCAGCACTTTTGCTTCAATTCACTCATGGTAGTTTAGAGCTGGAAATTATCTAGAACTGTGGACCTGGTGTGTTGATGTTTACTGTTGTAGTAGAGTGCTTTTCTGCAGTGATGTTTTGTGGTTTGTGAAGAGTATTGAATTTAGTGACAACAGTTGTTAAGTGCATCATCACTACCAATCTAGTCCAAAATTCGCTGGATGTGCACAATGTGCAGGGCAGTGTACCAGCCAAATGTGCTGCAAAGGATGCCATCAAGAAGGCATTCACTGTCTATGAGAATGTGGTCCACTTGACAGCCTTGTACCACCAATTCATGATGTCTTCAAGGCGGTCTTTAGGTTCTTCTGAAGTATAAGAGATTAGCAGTAAACTGTGAGAAACTTACAGATACTTCTTTACTTCAATTGCATAAAGCTGCCTCTCAGATATCATCAATACTGGGTGCAGTGTCTTCCTGTGTAGTCATGTAGAAGAACATTGCAAGTTGCATTGAACTGACTTGTGATCTCCATTGGATGAAGATTGCACACTTTCGAGCTCTCAATTCCTTTGTGGATACAACTCACTCAAAATTTGTAATGGATTCTAATTTGCAATTCCATTGTGCTTTCTATGTCAGGCATGTCTGTTTCTCCATTCACAAGTTACATAATTTTGCTGTAGGATTGGGTATGACTGTTTGATTCTGACAATCAAGCAAATAGAATAGTGCTTAGCCATCAGTTGTGGTGCACTGATTGGGCATGACAGCACAGAAATAGCTCAGAATGGATCCAGCAACAGACAGAGAGACATGCATTGCTAAAGTGCATGGTTGCAAAGTGCATGCAGTTTGTAACTTAATACATGTGGCCATTTTGCAATTGTAGAGAAAGAGGCTGCAACTGGCAAGGATGCTGGCAGTGCCCAGCCCACTGTGATTACTGGATGAACCATCTGTGCCAGGCCTTGATGCCAAGGTAGCCAAGCTAAATGTCCCTAATTTTAAAAGTTTTGACAAAATTTGTCACCCATCATAACTGTTGCCTTGCATAGCATTTCTGCTATTGTTCCTGTCTTATCTGCATTTGTCCTAAATTATGACTTGAAACTTTGGACTACATGAAATCAAAGGATACATCACTCTTGTGTATGTCATTATTGACGTGAAGTCTTGAGGAGTTGGTTGATCAGGGCATGGAAATCCTAGAGAAACACATTACCCCACATCAGCACCAAGGAGGCATTGTGTTAGTGGCTACCCATGTCCCAATTAATCTTTTTGATGCCCCCCGGGTAATATACCCATCTTAAAACAACGGCACCCTTGTTTACATGTCTGACCTTGCTCAATCACATTTTTGACCAAGCTTTGTGATGTGGAAGCTTACACTGAGGCCTTCTTTCATGCCATATGAACTTCTGTGAACCTGAAAGCCCCAGCCTTTTCAGATGGGTGTAGCTGATGTTTGATCCATAACATTTGCAAGATGCTCTGGTCATGACTGTTCTTAAAACTATTTTCAGGTTTCAGTTGCAGTGCTGATCTTCATTTGTTTTGTGCATGCTGCAGAGTACCTCAATTCAGACAGTACACTGCAGCAGATTATGCTTCAAGGCAAGAAAATGACATTGTTCTAGATCTGGCTCATGGTTCACATGGTTCTTCAATCTTGTTTGTGGAAGGCTTAATCATTCTGTTGCTTGAATGCTCAAGCAATGAATGGTGGGTGGGAATGACACGCAGGTGATGCTGGATAAACATGTGAAGGTGCCCCGTGAGAACTGGACTTGGATCTGATTCAAGAGTATGACAGAGGAATGCTTGAGGTGAATCCTTCTTCACAAGGTATTCATACTACATGGCAGACTTTACATATGATTAGGGCTTTAGCTGTTCCAATTTCCAGGAATAAACAGCGAGGGGCTGGCCAAGAGTCAAGAGTCATGACCCCTTTTAAACTTTCAATTCTGCTTCCTAATGAAACTCAGTTGGTTTTTTCTATTTTTAAAGATTCTACATTGAGTGTCAGGTATGCTGTGCCAGTTAGTGATCAAATCAATTCACAAAGGTGGCATTTGTGTAAACAAATCTTCTGTAAAAATGTTGAAAGTCGGTTTAATGTGATACTGGATAGTGGGTACAGGCACTGAATGTGATCCTTCTGACTACATCTGGGCTATCAGATTTGAGGGCTTTTTTGAAGCAGTCCCTCATAAGTTCTGCCAGCTGCAATTTATTCATTGCACTATATCCTCCGGGTGTCATTCACTCATGGCCACTGTTAGTCTTTGCTTGCTTGCCCAGGTAACCTCTCAACTCCTCAAAGAAAGTAAGCTGCTTAGATACACATGATGTCACAGAAGATATCGTGCAGGGTTTGACATGTCAACTATCTTCTTCAGCCATGCTCTTCAATTCCCACAAGACCTGCAGCAATCTGATGTTTTCTCAAGTATTTTTGTAATATTCGTGAAGTTTGAGATGATGTTGTTTCAGAGACTTATAACCCTGTCCCTTGTCTTTGTTCAGGCATTCCCACATGCAAGTTCAGTCATCCAGTCACTGGGAGAATCTGATATCAATGTAAAACATAGGAATTTCTCCACCTAAAAGTGGGAGTTGGGCATCATGGCAATACAAACATTTCCAGTCAAATGAGTTGTCTGTCCATATTTGTGTCCACCCGTGCTTAAAGAAATTTGTTCTTGATGGGCATATCACAAACCACACAGTGAACAAAAACGGAAGAGGAAAAAGCCCATGCAGACTGAATTTTTTGTCCCTAACTGCTTAACCATCATAAAATGGCATATGTATTGCATTTCGATACAGAAGAGGGGCCCAAGGGTGGTGGGCTGGCCTGGAGCTATTAGCTCCTCCATGTTGATCTTTGCTGGTGCACAAGTGTTCAGGGTTCCTCTAAGTCTTCTTCAATCTGCTCCTTCCTCTTTCCTTTGTCCATTCCGCACCACCAGTGCCCCACCCCTAGAAAAGCATTCAATATGAGAAGCTGATAATTATGTCCATCTCATGCACTGGCATCATAGTGCATCTACCAACATCTACCATGCTGCTGTTAGAGCCCATAGCATTCATTGCCTCATATTTCTGAAACTGCAAATGGTTCATGAGACCCAGAGGTTGAGAGTCTAGGGGCTCATGAGACAGAATAAGACCGTAGGAATGCTTGCAAGGTAGAAATAGACCAAAAAAGTATCAAGTGGATTTGTGTGTACACTCCTGTGGAAACTGTTCACCAAATTACTTACACTCAGCCCTGGTAACTCACTTCTCAATGATTGGGGTTGTGATTGCATGAAGGTGTATGCTGGCACTGTCTTTAACCTTGTCTGTAAAATCTTGAATGCTGAGCTTTGCTGTGTTAAGAGTTCTTATCTATCAATTTCCAATATTACCAATCAACATTTCAGGAGTAGGGATTCTTAAATGAGGACACAGTTTGAAGAGCCTTCAGGAAGTAACTCTTGCATATCTCAGAACCCCATCCACAACATTACTGAACATGCTCACTCACCAATTTGCTTTTGAGATTTGGAAGAGCTTTGAATGTGAATCTAGTGACACAGTTGCTGAAATTTTTGACACAGATCCTACTGAGGGAAATTACCTGATGTAATCCGCACCAAGCCAATTTCTTAGATGCAAAGTTATTTTGTATGATTTCCTGACTGGACTCTCCTTTACACACTTTTACTGTGTTGATTGTCACCGGTTGTGCAAAGCCACACAAAGCCCAAGAAGATAATGGCAGAAACCAACCAAAGATTGCAAGTTATGGGCATAAATCCTGGTCTGTTTTGGAGCCTTTGAAACCTCTGAGCTGTTGTGGTTCCCAAGGAAACCCCTGCTCAGTAGGGATGCCCACTTCCTGTGGGAATATTCAAAATTTTGAAGGAAAAAAAAAGTTTGCTCTTTTCCAACAATGAGTTCTTTGCCACAGGACATCTCATCAAATGGACAATTGTTGTAAATGCACCATGGCAATGTAAACTATGCAATATTGGTCTCAAGAGATGGGCCATTTTCTTCCCTAGGTTTATCTTGTAATAACAAGCACAGGCAGTCCTTTGAGCATCCTTGGAACCATACACTTGGAACCCATGAAAACACAGTTGGAAGTCGGAAACTTTGCTACATTGTTAAAGCCAGAGAAAGTGTCCAAATTTGAGTTGCTGTATGGACATCAACCAAACCACACTCCACATGAAAACATAGGGAAGGCCCTGAGGCACCAGGGACTAATCTGTATGGGACAGCTCGTAATCTCATTGAGAACAAGACCTAATGCCTCATACTTCCAGAACAAAAAAAAAATCCCTCCAGGTCAAGCCCAGCTGAAATTGTCTTTATCAACAATGCCAAGATACCTCATCCATCCTACTGTCTGATTGACTAGCACAAACAATGGAAGACAAGGGCCTAAGAGCCTCTCTCCTTCCCATGCCAGCTAACATTTGCTAGCTAGACTATGCTGTGTGCACAGAGAGGCTGGTATAGACTGCCTCAATGACGAACTTAGAAACACCAGCGAAAAATATGGATGATGTCACATTCACAAATTTCCTTTCCATAACCTAAAGCTACTCCATGAAAGGGGACAGCCAATACCTCCCTAGGTTTCTCATTCTCCCAAATATCACCTCTCACATTGATTCTTGAGAGCGCCTGACAATTCGGCTCACTTTCCGTCTAAAGTCTTCTTTTGTCTCTCGCCATTCCTTCTGCATGATGACCATACCATGAAGAAGTCATCTAAGTCAATTTCAAGAGATAGATAACTAACGTGTCACAACTTAAGGTTCAACATTAACATGAGAATTCCAGAGACAACCAGTAACTTACAGCAGCATCAATATTTGCTGGTGATTCATCATTTGGACTGGACAGCATAGATATAATGCTTAGTAGAATGGTCTCTACCTGCATTCCCACGTGCTCCATCAGCACAAATGACTGCAACAATAATATGACATATGTCCTTTGCAAATTATGGGTAGTGACTTTTGAGTCATAATTCCTGCATGAATAAACTGCAAGAGAACAGATGCTGAAACATCCTCTACATGCCTACATCTGTTCAATGTCCAAAACCTAATTATAGTGCAACAAGAGAAAAGAACAAAGACCAGGGCTCTTAGGCATAGGAAATTATGGGAGCTGATATTCACAAGGTTGTTCTGCTATGTGAAATCAAGCTACCTCCTTTCCAAAAATTTGCCTGAAACTGTGTGCTCATGACAATAACCAAATAAACATGGTCAAATGTGGTGGTGTTTTCCCCATTCTCTGAAGCAAGAGTCAGCAATTCACAGGAGAAACTTACCGTATGCACCGGCGACCATCGCTCACTAGCAAGCTCATAACCATTCGGATCATCTCCAGGTGCATGAAGAATGGAGATGCAAACACGTCCATCAGGGTATACTGGAGACAAGCAAACAGCCAAGGGTAAGATGACATTTCTTCACAGCCTTTGCATATAAAAGCACTTTAAGAGACAAATTATATGGGAGAAAAACTAGGAAAAAAGAGAAGAAAATGTCCTCAAAGCAATATCTGCCTGTCTGAGAGTACTCACCATTTGGATGCCACATGTCTGATGTGAACCTTACTGAGGGAGGGCTGTTAGGATAGTTTGGTGGGAAACTCATGATTGCATTAAAATACCCACCCTCGCTGCAAAACACAAGACAGGCTCTACAACATCAAATTCACACCTGCAAAAATCCAACTCTTCACATCATCCTAATGCCCTCCAAACAGCCATGTTTGCCCCATGGCCTTGAGATCACAGGTACAATTATGAACTTGTGATAAAACAAGAGCATGAAATCACCCCTTTGAATCCTCTGTACAATCTACCACTCCATTACAGTGAACAAATTCTTATCAAGCTTTCAAGTTTTCTGAACATCAGGGCATTAAGTACATAGCCCTCTCCAAAATACCACAAACTCCTTGTATAGCTGAAACAAGTTTACAGACAAAGCTGACTTGAACAATGAAGATGAAATAGGTCAGAAGTTGCTTACTAGAGTGTGTCTGGAGGACCAATGATAGTTACATTCCATTCAAACAAGTTGGAATCATCTACTAGTCCTGCTGAAAAGCCATCAACCGGATGCCTAGACAAATCTGTGACACCAGAAAAACTGTCACATTAACCTCTTGTTTCTAAAGTACTAAAAGCCACTTGGAGAAATCTGGTAAAGCATAGGAACAAATCCCTCTCAAAGAATCATGCACACAGGTCTCTTTAATGCCCAACTTTGAATCAATAGAATCCTAAATTCATAGCACGTGTTTGGTTTAGTATCCAACACAGAACCATACTCTGCAAAAACCCTTGGATTTCTGCCTATGGCAATAACCAATATCCCCAAGCTAATCATACAGTCATGACTGTTCAATGAATCCACCAAGGAAGATAATTGCATGTGTGCACACAAACACAATCTCTAGATGTAGAGATAAGATAGCAGATCCGAAAAATCAAGGAGAAGAGTTATTACTTTTTCTGTTAAGGAACATGCACCCTCCAAAAACATATGAAAATCCCTCTGCTCTTTTGAGATGAGCCATCCATAAAACAACATGCCAGAACATACACACCAGTTTTTGCAATGCTCTGACACTGCAGCAGCCATTTTTTTAACTTCTAGAGCTATGCACGAGCACTATGACCTACTAAAACAAAGAGTATGGCTTCCGGTATAAGCACCTTAAATCAAGATTTTCTGTACTAGGACACACAATTTGATCCAGAGATTAGATTGAGGCTGCAGAATTCGTTACTTTATCATAGATGAAGGCATTAAACTCTGGGTCACAACAGCTGCAGTTTTCTCAAACAGCACTTTCATAGTCGTAACCCTAAAAACAAACATATAAGATGATACCGGTGCGGTTCAGTCTGATATCGACCGAGCTCTGAGGCTTTGAAACATCATCACACATAACAGACTCTGCTGAATCCGTACAGAAAGTGCACAGCGACAAGACACTCGAAATCTTCAAACACAACCGGCAAAAACAACCGCAACATATTTTATGGCTTCTCAAAAGCAATGCCAGCAGAGGGAATCATAGGCACCAGATCACTCCTCAAAAGTAGTAAGGAGGAACAGACGTAAAGGTAGCACCTGCTGAGAAATAAACTGCAAAGCAAAGGACGAAGATTTGAACCGCTCCAAAGTGAACAGAGAACACCACAAACCATCATCAAAGGGACTAAAGCAATGGAAACTCAAGTCGGGGAAAAAAAAAAGAGCAAAACAACAGCCTCGCCTTTAAGCTGCTTGCGCAGTAGGAGACTGGCCTGGTTTTCCGACATCCTCCACACACCTAACTGGGTTGCACCGGCTCACAACCCCGATACCCGTTGCAGCAGCAGAACTCTCTGTGTGATGCTTTTGGCCCAAAAACTGATTAGTCAAAAAGACTGCCGGCAGCAACTAACAACTTCCTAAAGTCAGTCCTGAACAAGGATGCGTGCGAGCAGCCTCGCCTGGCCGTTCGCGAGCGGAGACGAGCGGAATTGCAAGCGGAGGTACAGCGAGGAATGAAGCCTCCTCCCTTCCCTTTTTGTTCCGTAACGCAGCAGCATGGTGGAGAAGAAGGAGCATCGGGCAGGACGGGCAGGAAGACGGGGGCAGCTTTGTCGTCCAGTGCCCATGGCTCCAAAAGAAACAGGCTACAAAGCAGCCCAAGACGCTACCCGCCTCCCGAACGGGCAGATTCTGCCAAACATACCACCAAACTCTCTCTTTTGCGTCACGCTGCCCGCTTCCCGAATGGGCAGATTCTGCCAAACATACCACTACACTCTTTCTTTTGCGTTACGCTACCCGCTTCCCGAACGGGCAGACTCTGTCAAACATATCACCACACTCTTTCCTTTGCGTTACCCTACCCGCTTCCGGAACGGGCAGACTCGGCCAAGCGTACCACCACACTCATTCTTTTGCGTTACCCTACCCGCTTCCCGAACGGGCAAACTCTGTCAAACGTATCACCACACTCTTTCCTTTGCGTTACCCTACCCGCTTCCGGAACGGGCAGACTCGGCCAAAAATACCACCACACTCTTTCCTTTTGCGTTACGCTACCCGTGTCCCGAATGGGCAGATTCCGCCAAACATTGCCACAACACTCTTTCTTTTGTGTTACGCTACCCGCTGCCCGAATGGGCAGATTCTGCAAAACGTACCACACTCCTTTCTTTTGCGTTCTCACGTTTAGTTTAGTAGGACGGCAGAGTAGGTATCAACATTAACCTAATTTTTTGAACAGCCCAAAAAAGAAAAAGACCACCTACATTCCAAATCCACCAATTTTTAAATCAATTAAAACACAGAAAAAGGAGCAGATTGTTTTTTGCACACTCAGATAGGTAATCCCGAGCATTATTTTCAAATAATTTTTTTAATAAAATAATTTTAAATTAATTTTTTTCACAAATTTGATTTCTCAATGGGGAAAAATAAGCTTTTATGATTGTTAATATGGATTTGACCTTGAGTATCACATCCCATATTGAATTTGTATACCCAATCACTCAAGGGGGGTGGGGGAGGGGGTTAAGTTGTAACTTGTATGGTTTATGGTGTTTTAGGGTTTATTATTGTCTTCATTAGAAAAATTCTTGCAATTGTGAATACTAATATGTTTATAGGTTTATACATAGCATGTTCCATGGTGGAAGAAATAGGTGATTTGATGATAATCACTTACCCAAAACGCTTTGTTTCAATTAATGATTTTTAATGTTTAAGGATGCATTATTGTCATGTTCATAGCTTTCATTATAAATAAACTCTTGTAATGTACACTTTGCATACCTTGTGTTCTTCATCATCTTGTTGTATTTAGTATTTACATATGGCGATAATGTTTTATGTTTAAATCTCTATTATTGAAGTTCATAAAAAAATTTACTATAATTCAAATCACATGTAGCTTACCTATGATTCGACCTCCTTAATTTGGGTTTTAAATTTTAAACAAAGGAGTGAGAAATGAGATGAGAACTAGAGGCAAGACAAAGGGTGAAAGATTTATAAAACTTGAGCTATTGCAATAAAAATGACTTGTATTACAAATTTTGGATGAAGTAAATATCAAAAAATGTGAAAATGTGTTTAGCTCTTGTTAATATGCATTAATGTCATAAACGTAAAAAAAAACCTCAAGAAAAAATATTGCTTTCGGTTGGTTCATGTCTAGCATTGATATTTTTTTAATGTACAAATGTTCCATATTTACAAGCAGAGGAGGAGGGGCAACATTTAATAATATATATTTGAATGTGATATTGTTTTAAATACACTTAGCACATGTCTTGAAAAAATGTGACATACCTTTTGCCATGATGTAAAAATAGGAATCAACTCCCAAGATCAAAATGCATGCTTGATATTTTTTCTATAATACAAAAAGCTAAGTTATTTTCAAAAGATATTTGAATGCCCAATGTAGAAACAAATAAGCTTTTGCATAATTGTATCCTTTTATGTTATGAGCGTCATCATTGCTGATTCAACTCACATAGACATGGTGCAACGAGCATTGGTGATAACAACACATATAACGATGATGATTGCTCAAAAGAAAACATGATCATAGGTTGAACAAACACCAAACAATGACTTTATTTTCATTAATGACTTTATTTTCCTTGCTATTGAAACATATGGATGTCTTCATTTTTTTACCACATGTGCACATATCATTATTGCATGTCATTAGTAATCTTCTTTAGTCCCCTTCATGCTTGTTTCTTATTATTGACAGTGTGTGTCCATAACCTTGCAACACACGCAAGCCATAACAATTCTTCAACGAGCTATTGTATTTGATTAGGGTTCCACATCTCTTCCACACATCGTAGCTAGTGCACCTCTATCACTAGCTCATTTGTGGCACATGACAATTCTTTCATCTTAAATCTTCTTTGTTATTGTTGACTGTCATTTCGTAAACATGAATCTTCTTTGCATAGGGTCTTCACCTAATTTTTGTTGATTGTTTGCTTTTGTTTTTTCTTTGGGTTGTGTCTACTTGTGTTCTCATTTGCCTTGTACTTTTGATGGATGGGTTCCCATCCTTGGATTCTATTTACAAGGTTTTTCTTCTTTATGCTTAGGAATCCAAACTCCTATGCTTTCTTGCAACAACTAAATGAATCAGACCTATACTACTGCAAGAAAGTTCTAACCTTTGTAGGTTTATTCTCTAGCATTGTATGGAGCAATAACATTGCATGAGATGTGGCCCCCCAACCCCAAAGAATTGGGGATGGCTGCAAATTCACAACAAGCAAATTTGGTCGATTTTGATATGATTCAGGTAACCTGGTCTTTCTCAATACATGTTACCATGGGACCTTTTAAATGAATTGGATTGATGATGTGAAAAGCCTTCTTGACCTGCTAGGCTAGCAAATTGGCTCATCACATTCTTTCTGAGTTGAATGCTATAAAGGCAAAACTCTGTGCTAATGATGATGACATCATTTCCTGATTATGGTTTAGGTTTAGTTTCAATGGCTTCAATGATGGTTGCAAACTGCTCGGAGTCTTCCTGCAGCACCAAGGCAATGCCCAACCATTGACTAAAATGAAACAAATGATATAATCAGTATCTCACAGCACACTACTCCCTGTCAAGATCATCCAGAAAAGGTTTTCAATTTTGGTGAGGAGCATCCAAGGCTTGGAGATTTCAATATCTCTGTAAAACATTTCTTCAGATAAAAACCTACACCTTAGTTTGAGAACCCAGCAGTATTAACTGGTCTTCTGCTCGAGGTCCTAAAAGCAGCCCCACCGGTGCTCAATATGTGGCCCTCCAAAAGAAAATTGGATGAAGAAAAGTCATTATGCTTGTACACTCCAGCATCCTCAAGGCTCTTTTCAATGCAAGAAGACACACCTAATCCATCAGAATGAGGGTCAGTCATGTGATGGGCATCCCATGTTATTGCTCCACCCAAGTACGTCTCTGCAAGAAATGGCACTTCTCGGTTCAATGCATGTTCCAAACTCTCCATCACCTTCACAAAGACAAATGCATAACCAGGAGTCTTTTCTTTTGGACATTCATACCATGTGAAGTCCAAGAGAGTAGTGTTTCTCAGGCACAAGTGAATAGTAATACTTTCAATTGTACAACAATCGCAATTTTGAACAAATATCAGGACTAGCTCAAACCTAGGTATTTACTGCCACTATCCCGAGTGTACTGCCAGAGCTTCTGCATCCATACACAGTACCATGTAGATCTACCAGATATGGTATGGTGCCATGAACCCAGTTTTATCAACACTACAATGGAAGCCTCTCAAAGGAAACTTCACAAAAAAATACTCTAGTCTCTTAAAAATGAGAGGTCCACACTCAGGAACACCCACCCTTCACTGGAAACAGTTTCTGGAGCAATTTTGCAATGAATGACAGGGTTGATGGTGTTACATCTTCAATTATTATTCATGGCAAAGATGAAACTCAGCTTCTCCAACCTTTAACAGATGTAGCTTAGTGGAAAGGTCCAACTCTCTTCAACTTTAAAAAACAGAATAAAAGAGGACTTACCAGTCCACCTGCGCCTTCACCCATGACATAAACCCTCACCATCTTTCTCCCAAGGGCTGGAAGCAGTCTGTGGGTTAATCATTTCTTTGTGGTAAAGCTCTACAGGAAACACCAAGGCCAACAGGAATTGTAGCAACCTCTGTGCCTCCAGCTACCATTACATCTGCTGTCTCCCCCATGAATATGATTTGGCAGAGGCATAGAAACAGTAGTTGGAAGTTGCACATGCAGTTGAAAGCAAGTAATTACAACCCATAAGACTATAGCAAGTAGATAGAACCCATGTTAATGATTGCATAGGGAATGAAGAATGAGTGATATGCTACTTGTTCCCTCCAATAGTTTATGATAGAATACATTGACATAATTGCCAAAGACTGACACAAGATCCATGCCAAGTGATGACAAGTCTCTTCTTTGGGTCTGTTTTTTCTCTTTGGAGCACCTATGGTTGCTGCTGCTGCTGCTGCTGCTGCTGTTATTGCAGAGGGCCTCTAGATGGCCTCTAGATGTTTATAAACAAACATGCACAGTATAAGAGCTCTCCCTGTTTCAGTGGGGCCGAATGGTGATAGATACACAGTGCCTGTTGTGAAAGACATTACACTACAAATGAACAACAAGGGGTAGTTCAAGCATGGCACAGTTGTCTGAAAGGTTGATTTATATTTGTAAAGATGATTAAGAATGGGAATTGAGAGATGGTCCCAATTGAGCTTTCCATAGTTTCTCCTCACAAACAATGTGACCAATGGAGATGGAGTAGAAGGAACTGTTTCTGGATTTATCAAATAATCCCTACAAGGTGTAAGAAGAAAAGATAGTTCTTGACCACAGATCTGGCGAGAGATTGAGGGTGCTGTTTTTGTGTGCAATGAGATTCTGTTTTGTCTTCTCTTCATGTCTTTCTTCAAAGGCGAGGAGAATCTAAACCACTCTCTTTTAGGAACTTTTGGAATCAGGAGACTTGCTCAAATGTCTACAAACATTGAGCTTACATGGACCATTGATATTGTTATGGCCTACCTTCAGATGTTAAGTATGACATAAGTGGCACAAAGCCTCAAGAAAGGAAATGTCGCAACTGAGGCTCATGGCCATAATGAGAGCTCAAAAGAACAAGCAGCTCTCTACGTAGTGGCTTTGCTTTTTATTTTAACGTCAAACAAAATCATGAGAGATGATGGAATCATGTGGTATGCACAATTTATTTATTTATCATTTGCCTAGAAAACCTCAATTGTTATCAATGTTCAATATGCACATTGTTGAAATTGATTTAATCGTTCTTCTCATTAAGCATTTCCTACTGTGTGTTTTTGAGATGGATTGCTTCACCAAATATGACTCTACATTCACCATTGCATTTGAAAATCAACTTTGAAAAGCATGACAAGAAAAAAATGCAATGCCAAACAAATAGGTTAAGATACTTATCTAGAGCTTATATACTACAAACCATCAAGATTCTGGAGGAAAAATGTATAGACTCAACTATGAGTTGCAACAAATATTTGTAGTAGCAACTTTAGAAAAGCAAACAATGTTTAAAGAAGTGAAAAAACTTAACAATGATTTTCAACAGTTATTTATAGTTGTAAGAAAACAATAAAGAAGTCAAAAAGCTCACTTCTACGTTGCAACAATTGACCAAATTAGTAGTGCAAGAGAAGTAAGAGGAACCATTCAATTGCCAAAGGAAATATGGTGATACGAAGTAAGAAAGATCAAAAATACCAATCAACTTAAAAACCAAACTAAATGAACTAAATCGTAATGTACTAAAAGTCTAAAAACTCAATGTTTGAAAACTTACTGTTTGAAATTGTTTGTTAATGAAACATTTGTTGCAACTAATTGTCCATTACACAACATGGTTGCCTTGTTTTTTCATAGGTTCTCCAATGTCCAATGCTTTGTATGACTTAGTTGATGTAATAACATACACTACAATAGTTGGATTCAAAAGGGTGGTTCAACAATTGCATTAAACCATACAATTTCTTGCAAGATAGCTCCTACTTCAAATCAAGCAAGATGGGCCATCAAAGGAAAGTTGAATTCCATATTATGTGAAATTTTTAGGAGTCACATCCAAGGATGGTTGATCCATATACATGCATGGGTGTTGTGATCTAGGAAAATCATTTGAAAAGCATAATTTGACATTTGCACCAACTTTTATTCTTGGCAACTAGAAAGAGCATATAGTCAAACTTTCCTCCCAACAATTCTATTGCTAAACAAAAAAGAAAAAATGTTACACATGATCTTGCATGGGTCTAGGAGAGGATATTAAAAGGTTCAAAAGGAAGTGTTGAAACTTTTCTCAATTAGGTGTTTTAACACCTAATAGCAACAAGGAAGAGAATAATCACGTCATGGATTATAGACAAAGCATGATTGAATGTTTTCTGACTTGCAAGGCTACTAAATCCTTTCTAAAGGTGTAAAATATGCATGACCCAACAAATAAAAGAGAGAATAATTGGCAACATATGACCATGATTGACTACCTACTACAACACCTAGACCCATGAAATGTGCACCATTGCTTACCATTGGAACCCTATTGATGACAAATTAACATCCAACACTTGACCTACCACCCATGGACCCATCTCCATGAAATGAACATGCTTTTACAAACCTCTTTTTTCACTCATGTCAACAAATTTTACACATTAAAAAATCAAATTTGCAAGTTGTTAACCCTCATATTTTGAATAATACAAAAAATTGGTTTTATGAGGTTGTGAGGTTCATCCTTTTGGTTTAGACTTCAAAGTTTAAAACATTGCACTTACTACCACACAACCCTTATTGAATGTTTCAATTCCCACTTAATTCATTCCATTGTCAAGGTCCAATCACCACCTTGCATGCAAACTTGTTAAACACCCACCCAATGCTTCAACCACATGACAAATTTGTCTTTATATCATAAACATGTAAAATTATTCATAACTTACATTATTACAAACCACAACTTTCAAAGTTGTCCAACTTGACTACCCTATAT
>Ga0209611_10007950_pt1 | contig 16815 bp, 13 predicted proteins | sample S1TSphgellanicum_3_FD_187693 | JGI IMG/M metagenome (GOLD analysis project Ga0209611, IMG submission 187693) | Host-associated microbial communities from peat moss isolated from Minnesota, USA - S1T2_Fc - Sphagnum magellanicum MG (SPAdes) (version 2) | ecosystem: Host-associated > Plants > Peat...
TGCTGATACGAACATTTGCATGCCATGCTTTCCAAGATGAAGGAAACTTTACATTTTGCATGCCATGCTTTCCAAGAAGAATGAACCTTTACATTCTGCTGCTTGAGATTCAGAATTGAGGAGGGATTGATGGACACAAACCTTCAAATCCTCCCCGAACTCATAGTGAATGACTAAGTCATCTGGACGTGACGGCCTTGTCATTTTACAGAAGTCGTGGCGATGCCCCCCCTGCAATGGCCTCCCCTCCTTATCAGCTTCATGCAATTCTTGATATATCTAAAATAACTACTGATCTACTCTCAAGTGTTTCTGTAGTTCATCATCAACATGTAGAGGTGTAAAAAGGGGCAATAAATGAATCTTTGAACCTCTTGCCATGGCTTCAACAGTTTTTCCATTTTCATTCCAGCATATATGCCAGGTCCTAAATCCTTGATGTCAACATAAGGGATCTTCCTCCAATACTCATCATTGTTGTTGTTCTCAGACTCCTCCTGTTCTTGTTGCTCTGCCACAGATTCAATGTGCTGTGGCTGTGGAATGGGTATGAGCTTTGAACTCCCTTTCTCTTTGACCTTGGTGGCCATGGACCTTTTCCCTCTCACCAATTCCTTCTTCAAAGAAACTGTAACTCCTGCACACAGGCGAGGGTTTCAATGAAACTGGCTATGATCCCTCCAAAAACTATCACAAAAAACCATGATCACGGTATAAGGGATGCATTTGCATCGGTTATGTTTTTTTCCTTGTTTCTTCGCTTGGTTATCCTGCTTGGTGCTTATTCAGTTACCTTCATCATTCTCAAGAGCTTGAAAACTAGCACAGAGTCGAAATCAGTTTTCAATCTCTGCATCAATTTCTGATCAACGCTCCAAGATCATACCCCCTTTCAAAGAGCAGATTTTAAGTTAATGTTGAAGCACCATATGGTTTGTTTCTTGCAATGCATAATTAGATTCTTCAAGCAAATAAATGTAAGGTTTTCGGGGGGAGAGCTTGAAACCTCGCCTTCAATGCAGGTACACAACAAATACTCTAGATCAGGACATGAAATCCTGGGTCACAGCTTCTTCTGTGTTATTCCGTAATGAAGAGTGAACCCTTCTTATGAATTCACTATGTTCCTAATCCATTAAAGACCCTTCCCCTGCTCCTGAATCCAAAACCAACCCATTGAATTTTAGGGTTTTCTGAGGTTGTTGGCTTCAGCATAGGTTCTTTTCCCCCCTATATTTTCCAAGACTCCGAGATCTTCTGGATTTGCAACTTCTTGAGCTTCCACCTGTATTTATTCTTGTGTTGCACTCTGTAAATAAATCTAATAAGCATGAGCAGCACTTGTGTCAATCCCCAATTAGGAGCAATCATCAGATCCTTTCTCTCTATCAGTATCAATTGCTCTTTGCAGTGATCTTGAAAGAGTTGCATCAACTAAAAAAGGCTGTCAAAAGACAAATTTTCTTGCTTTTGTCTTCATTGCTGAATGAAGTACAGAGCCCAAGTGCAAATGGAGCCCTTGATAGCAATGGGCAAAAAAATGACCCCCTGGCTGTTCATCGTGGTTATGTACATTTTCACAGAGTCCAATTACGATGCAATTGCCAAGATTGTAGAAGAGACATGAGCCCCAATTGCCAAGATTACACACCATCAACACCTTGATCTGAGCTTGAACTTTAAAAGATTGGCCAAAGCGCTCTGAACCATTCAATAGAGTCCTTGTGCCATTATCATATAAGGGTACTGATCTCTTGGTGAACCTGGTAAAGGAAGGACTCATTGACCTGATGCCAGTAAGCAATAATGTGCTCAGGAGTTGCAAAGAAATAAAGAGCTGTCAATTGGGTCAGAAGTGACATGGAGTCTCATGACCACCATACCTGTAGCAACCAAAGAGCACCAGGAGGAAACCAACCAAGAGTTGTATATAACTCCTAACAACAGTGACAACCAAGGAGCTCATCATTTCTATGGCTAAGATTGATTCAAATCTATGGTCAAGGTTTTTGCACAAGCAAAATACTTCTTCAAACAATGTCTTTTTTTGTTTTCTGCACCCAATTTTGTGATGTAGATGAAGTGGTAATCATACCAAAAGGAAATTTATCCAGATTGTGCTATAAAACAAAATATGAAAGTAAAATAATTTAAGTGGCCTTCTAATTTTTTTGGCTGCCTACTAAACTTAATATAGAATCTGGCGACATTTTGCACTTAGAGGATTAATGTGCTTGGCCAAACTCATTTAGACCTTACATCATCACTTTGCATTGGAGGTTTTTTGTTTGCTCTTTGCTGCTACACAATTGCATCTTTGTTTACAATAAAATATTATTTCTTCTTGGAGATTGCATTTTCACGTGGCATGAGAAGTTTTCTTTTCACTTTAGCACATCCATGCTTAATCTTGCACACTTACATCTTGGCTTTGTTTTTGAGGTCTGTTGTTTACTCTCATGTGCTTACACTTATGTTTTGTTTTCTTTGATTTGTTGTTTGTCCTCATGTGCTTGGATCTTCACTTGGTATTCGAGGTTTCCTAATTTGGTTGCTTTTGATTTGCTTTGGATGTTTATTGGTAATGCGACATGTTTGCATTTTTGGTTTACTTTTGAGGTTTATATCCAATAGGTTTGCAACTTCACTTTGCATTAGAAGTTTGTCATTTATTTCTATGCATTTCGATCTTCATTTTACATCTAAAGTCAAACTGGCAAATTTTGTCATCACAAATGCCTAATGGAAATGATGTCCCAAGAGTGAGAGATGTGAGAGCTTCAAAATGACTGGGGCAAAACCACACAATTCAAATGCCCTTCTTAAATCACATTAATTACACAAGTAGACAAAGAGAGATTAACATAGCAGACCATAGTTTAACAATTGCTTGTGACCAGCCCCTCTTCACTCTGGAGCGCTATTACATCTTATTTTCAGACTGTCTTCATTGATGCTCAAAGCAGCATGTCATTAAGTACCTCCCAAAATTTGACTTAGGAAACCAGAGTCCACTCAAAATTGATCACAAGACCAGCTATTGTGATGCAGTTTATATCCCTAAACACAAAGATGATAAGAGATACGGTTATTGTGAGGTCATGTAGACCATTGCAGAAGAAATTGACAACCATAAGTAAATAATTTGAACATCATTATTAAGTTTCACAAGTATTTCATCAGAAGTTCTGCTCATGGAACATTAGATCATCTAGTTCTTCATTTCTGCCTTGAGTCTCATCCAGGAAGATGCTATATAATTGATGCAAAGCAATTAATGTCAAGATTCTGGGAATGGGTTGATGGATCAACTGTCCTGACAAGAGTTACCATCCTTCTTCTCATACACTCATCTAGACATGGGTAATGAAAGTTGTTCCCAGGTCATCTTCTCCTCTTTCTCTCCAAAAAAAACTAAAAAAGAAAAAAAAAACAAAAAACAAAGGGACAAAATAGTAGCTTCTGAATACCAACAATGGTGTGATTTTCAAGACCTGAGCTGAATATCTCAGGTTGTCCTAGAGTGCAGAAAGAGGACACATAATAAGCTGCAGTAAAGTGTACACTGAAATATCATCCTATCTTCAACCTTGCACTCAGCTTGACAACAAGGAGACAAAACTGTTGTTGATTTACCAAATCATCGCAGGTATACTGAAAGATTGCAAAATTGTCAGCTAAAAACAGGACATTCTGAAGTTTTGACACTGTGAAAACAACAGTGGCAACCTTGAATGCTCCTCACTCATAACAAAAACAAAGGATTCCAGAGTACTACAAGTGAGAGGTGGGACTTGTGACTCCAGAGAAGTGAAAAATTTGACACCTAATCTGAGTATGTGGACCACACTCTGAGAAAGCGGTATTAGCTATTATTAGCCCAGGCCAAAAATGATGACAACAGTTTGAAGAACAGAAATATGTCAGCTTGTCTTGACACATAATAAGCAAAAGTGCTCTTGACTTCCTTTAATAAAAAAATCTGGGACTAGAGCCAATGTTTTCCTTTTTTTCCAATTTTGTGATGTAGCTAAAATGGAAAGCATCCCTAAGAAATTTTAGCTCAATTTGGCTATAAACAAGGTATAAAAATAAAATAATTCAAATATCCGTTTGAGTATGTTTTTGGTTACCAAATGGAACTTACCAAATACAGAAATCTGGCTATATATATATATATGAAAAATCTGACAAGTAAACCCCCCCCCCAATCTGGCCCTAGACTTGTTACAAGAATAACAAACACCTAAAAAAGGAATGCCCAACTTGCAAAATAGTAAGGAGTCAAAAGGTGCCATGCCAGACGTCATAAGATTGTGTCCCTTTTGTGGAGCTAATCTTAATCTTTGTGCACCATTGTTTGGTTGCTGCTCTGAGGGAGCAGTGTGTGAGGGAGAAGAAGGCTTGGGGAATTCGGTTCAAGAACCGTTGTTTGTGCATATCTGCTTCATGTTGCTGCTGGTGTTTAGTAGCTTTATATGAATTATGTATGTTAACTAGGCTACATGAGGTTGCATCAAAAGTTCTCTTTTCTTTTGCTTTGGGTGGTCCTCTTTAATTGGCTCATTCTTTTAAATCCAGTTTTTAAAGTTTTGATACTTTGAATCTCTCAAGATTAAGTTCCTGAAAGCTGCAATTCCTGAAACTTACCCAAAGCACAATTGCTCCTAAATCAAATGGCATTATGTGACCTGGCACCCCTCAACACACCATCTAAAGGAAACTTGTTCTGCCCATGGCATGGATGAACCACAATTGACTTATCAAGGTTCCATTGGATGGTAACACATCCTGTAAAGCCGCCTACTTACCCCTTTCCCTACTATGTAAGTGGGTATAAGGATGGGAAGTATGTGAGTGCTTACTTACCAATGTAGGTAGGTAAGGCACATGTTGGCTACTACCTGGACACAAAGACCTGCTCCAATCTGTTTATAGTAATTGGATGGCACATTACACAACATATTTTTCCTCTTCGGTTTGTGTGGGCATTTCAAACAATGAAATGCTCAGTCCAGTGGGCATTCCATTTTTCAAAACATCTGGTTGGTTGTTTTGTTTTTTCTGCGGTAGCCACTGAAAGAAAAAAATTGGAGCATGTCTTCATGATTATAGTAAAGCCCTCAGCCACAGGCTTTACTGGAATTGGGACGGCAATAGCCCAAAGTTCTGCCCACTGACAGCTTCACCCTACACATATTTATTCACACAACCATACTTTTTAAGAGGCTCCCAACTATAGTTTTCTGAGTTCCAAGGAATAAATGGGTTGCCTCACAGCGTGAGCAATGGTCATACCCACCATTTTTTTTTGTTGGAATTCAATTATGGACAATAAGCTATTATAACACCATACTTTCAAACTGACAAACTTGACCAGAATTCCTTCTGAGCATGAGCCTCTGGACTCTGCACCACATGTGAGAAGCTGCTGTTCCTCACATCGGCTTGTAGCCAATGTCGTTTCTTCTCTGAGCTTGGTTCTGCATAAATACCTGATTCTTTTCTCAGTTCATTTTTAGTTGGTCTACAAAGTATTACCTGACATAGCACCCATCACTGCCCCATACATTGGAAACCTGTTATGACACAGCTTTGGATGAACCACAATTGAGATCCAAACCCTCCTGCCTCCCCCCTTCCCCAACCTGGATAACTAGCTAGGTAAGTAGGTACCTAGTACCATAGGTAAGTACCTAGGGAATGTAAGTGGTTACTATGTAGATATATAAATAGGCAAGCCACTTGATGGCTACTAGGTAGGTTGATGCATGTGGATGGTAAGTACATTAGTACATACTTTATCACCATGGTTGGCTGCCAGACATGAATACAATGCAAAAGTGTTTTCTGTCCATACATCATCCATCCTACACGGCACACTTGTGAGTGCTGCTTCAGTTTGGCCGTCAGCAAGCTGAAGATTGCATCTTTACCTTACAAACTCCCCGAGTATGATCACTGGGCCCTTCACCTAGTTTGATATCTTCACCTTCTTGAAGGAGTCCTCTTAGATGCTTCATCTAACCCCAGAAATGTTGAATTTGGACTTCTGAGAACCCTGATAATGTTTTACAGGGAGATATTGACAAATTGTAGAAACAACCCCAAAAACAATATACCGTTTTTATGATTTTGCCAGTATGGGTGCTGGTTGGGCAGTAGGATTGTAAGATACCAGGAAAGCAAAATACCTTACATGATCCCCCATTTTTACTCAGAAATAGCGTATATCTATAGACACTGTCGTAAGCTCTAGTCACACCTATTTGAGGAGATAATCGAAATGTTCAAAATGCAACTTGTCTGCAGCTAAAAGGGGACCTTATATTTTGATACCTTCACCTGGGCTTACCAGGCATGTGTGAAATGTACTTCAAATTCTGAAATGGTCTACAGATAGACCCTATTTCCCTGAACTAAACAGGTTGTTTAGCTTTTGTGCATACAGATGCCCATATTTAACACAGCCCATGTGGTGTAGTGGTGGTTAAGTATAATTGGCATTTGCTGCACTGGGTTGGTTATAATCACTCCACAGAACATTTTTCAGAGGGCACATGGTTTGCTGAACAGGCTGCTAATTTTGAAAAAACTCTGCAGAGACACAAATTGTTGTGCAACACCAGATTCTCACAATAGAAAGGTCAAGTTCTGAATCCCTTTTCAGGGCAGATGAGACACTAAATATACTTGCAAACAAGTATTGTTTGAGGTCTCTGTGATGCCTTGTTGAGTTTTGTGCGAGGTCAGATTAATGTTCTAAAAAAATTAAAGAAATACAATAGAGGATTCAACTGTTGTAAATAAAAGGAAGTAGGCTAGCAGTGAGTATTAGTTCCTAACCCACTGGCAAACAATAGGACATACCAAAAAAAATGTTCTTACAGAGGACAAATGTTAATAATGGAGAACAGAAACTATGGTAAAAAAAATTGTGCAGGGCTCCATAATTGGGCACCAGACAAAGCTTGTTAGGGGGTCTAACACTAATGTTATGCGCTCTAGCACTAAATATTGGAGTACGCTGAATTTCATAAGCAATTGATTTTTAAAAATTATTTGTAAAACTATTTGTGTATGCATCCCCAGTTTTAACTTCATGTATATCTTTGTACTTGTACAATATGCAATCTTAGCAAGTGTGTAGTGTGTACATGAAATTGAACCTGATTTTTTAAAGTAGATTGAACTTTTTTGAATTTTTTAAAAATGTGTCAAAATAAAAAACCAAATGATTTAAAAATATGAAGAACCAGGTTCAAACTTGCGCCCTCATCTAGAGGAAAAAAATTATTGTCAAAATCAAGATCAAAGGTTCTCTTCAAAAAGAAGAACAAGCCAACATTGGTTCAAATCAATGTTGAGTTCTTATGAGAAAACAAGAGAAACCCCTGCTGGCTATCAAGCTGGGTATGTACCCACTTAACCAACATCAAAGGGGAAAATGAGGGTGGGCGGGGGTGCTTCTTGTCAAGAAACACAGAACAAGATCAGCCCTTCAAGAAGATTGGTGTGATGTACAGTGAGAACGATGGAAATGCTTGACTTGATGCCAATTTGATCCAAGTTGATGATCAGAACACAATTTGTGTGATGGATTTAGAGTTCAAGAGGAGAGGAGACACAACAAGAAGTTTATAGGAAGCAAGAGCAAATCCAATGGAGAGCTTGATGGTGTTGACAAAATAATGTCAAAACCCAACAAGATGGCAAGTTCTTAGACTAAAGAACCACTAGGCAAATATATCTGCTTATTTTCTGGCCAAGAGAAAACATAACACATAAAGAACCTTCATCTTTAAATTTGAAACAAGCCGAACTGAACAGATTCTTCAATTCCCAAAAATTTCAGAAAATGAAACCAGAGGTTCTTTGATTTTTTCAAATCTGCAAAAACTGAAAAATATCAAATTACCACACACCACTGGTTCAAACTTCAAATCCCATTGCGTCTTGGCGTCTCAGTTTCTTCCCCAGAAAAACAAGTCTGTAACCTTTGTTACATATTAAGCTTCACCAAATGGGACAAAAGTAGATATCAACAATCCAACTGAAACTACTCCACAGATAAACTCTTAAGAAGAGTAAAAAGAGACCACACAGGAAGTGTGGCAAGCCCGGGTGCGAACAAGAGCCTCAGAGCCCTTATACATAAAGCACTCCAAGAAATTTCCTAGTAAATTTGGATGTCCATCCATGAATATGCCTCCTACACAAGAGGAGGGATCTTGTACCTACCATTTAGGAGCAGCAGGGGTCTTACACATACGTAGTTCAAAAGTCCCTCTCACTCTGAACAGTAGGTGTAAGACCCTCTGAGTTGCACCGCCTCTTGGTCTACATATATTTAGGCTTATGATAAGGTCCAAGCATAAACTAGGTGGATATTTCCAAATTGCAGGGACCGGCCTCCTACGCCCTTTATATTTTGAGAAGGTCCCCCTTCCCTTGGGTTTTACTAACCATTTGTCCAATCCAAAATATCAACTTTTACTCCAATGATATAATCAGTAATCCAAGGCCCTGACATGTGCCCTCCATAAGGGCTGAAAATACACATAGAGCAACTAGTTGATCCCTTTTAGGCCTGGTACACAATATTATGAAAGGTATTAATATTTTTATTGCCCGATGTAATTAAGGATTTTTCATATAATTATGACAGAATAATTCAAGCGCTCTGAAAGAAAGGCAATAAGAAAAAATAAATCTTTACTTTGAAAGTGTTTGAAATGATGCCACATGCCACTCTGAAATTTCAGATTGCATTTTGAGCCCTCAGGCTGACCTCCACGAAGTAACTCAACCTCTCCCTACCACACTGTGCTACAACCACAGGTTGAACAAATTTGTAACTTACCCTAGTCAAATTGACACCTAGGGAACCCTTAGGGTGAACCAGCACCAGTGTAACCAAATTGTAACAAATTTGTAACTTACCCTAGTCATTTCGATACCTAGGGAACCCTTGGGTGAACCAGCACCTACACTGGTACCACTAAAGGATGTAGGACAATTCCCTTGAGGTGGATGAAGTCTAGCTAGGGAGTTAGACTAGCATAGGTGATCCGTCCACAGAGAGTTCTTCTTTCAAATTTTTTTCACACTTCCAGATTTGCTCGTCGCCATCCCCCACAGTGTGCTGCAACCATAGCTCCCACTCATCTTGCAATAGAGTTTCAATGTCGATGCCCAGCTCCAATATGTTACTCTACAGACCTCCGTGCACAAGGGCATCAAGAGCACGGTATGCCAATGGGTGCTGGTTCAGTCTGGCCGTTGAACAGAAGAGTAGGCTATTATCTGCCCTTCAGGAATAACAAGGGTTTAAAGGAGAGAGCAATCTTACATGCAGTCTTGATGTGCTTATGCTTTTTTCACTCATAGGGATTTGGGTTTTGATTCGTGGTCTCTTTTTAGATGCATATGTGTAGTATTGCACCAAGCTGATGAAACACCCAAAAGGGATATAATTAGCATGTCCTAGACAAGGAGAGGTCCCATTTGAGTTCTTTGAATTTCCCACATGGGAACACAATGGTTGTCATTTGAATACATATATCCTTGTTTATATGTCAGAAAATTGAAGCAAATTCACTACTTATTGAAGCTTATCAGTATCTTCACGGTTGTTTTCATTTGGACGCAATATTGTTGTCGGCATGCACATAGTTATTCGCAACTGCTGGGAACATGAACCAACTAAACAAGTAGTTGTTTAAATGATAATCAGTCTCCTCTACCAAATGAACTTCATAATACTTGGTGGTTCAGAGAGTAGTGGATTCCAGATAGCTGAAATTAGTGATTGCTTATGAACAAATAATTGAGAGATGGGATTGTTGGGTGAAATTAGCATCCCTCTACTATTAAACCCATGGCAAATGAATGGAGAATATAAATCATAGATTACCTTCAGTTCATCATTTCATGAGTTCTTGTCCCCATTGTCAAACTATTAGTGCGGTTGGGGATGTGTCCACCTAGTCAGCCTGTGAAAAAAAATCAAAAATCAGGGGCACTTAAATATGTTCAGCACTAGGCCATTGGTACTTTTCCTTCCCTCCCTGCCCATCTCTCTTTTTTATTATATTTTGTAACCTAATGTCGCTTTAAATACTCCTTGAACAAAGAAAAAACAAGGGTTTTCCTAGGGAGGTTTAGCACACGCCTATCAAGTTTAGACAGTAATTTGAATTTTGAAAGAGCTCCTCTCAAGCTTCAAACAGTCATCACATCGAGAAAAAGAGAGAGAGAGAGAGAGAGAAAGAAAAGGAAAGAAAAAGGGTACTGTCCAAGTACATAACCTGTTAAAATTTAATCCAGGGGCAGTCTGATTTTTGGGGGCAGGATTTTTGGCAGATCAGAAAATATCAGACATTTGACAGCCCAGAATTTTTTAAATCATGGGCAGATTGAAGCTCATTTGGGGCAGTCCACAGGGTCATGACAATTTTGCAATGTTGCCTTGTTGACAATGTAGAGTTGGAACCTTGGGAATGTGGTCATAGCATTGACAATTGAGTAATGTGGACTTCACATTTTGGCAAAATGGACTAACAAATTGGTAAAGATCAACTTGGCAAACTAGCCAAATATCTTTAGAAACAACAATGGACTTCACGATGTTTCAAAGTGGACTTGGCAGGATACTTGAGCAAACCATACTCCAAAGATATGTGTATTTTAACAAATTGCACATTCAACATAGAACCCAAGCATATTTGTTTAACAGCACCATAATGAAGCCAACAAACATACAATGCAGAATTTCACATACCAGCAGAAAGAGTATTACTGTCATTTCTAGAAGCTTAATATAATAAATAAATCATGGTCCTCTCTTTACCCTCCTCCTCGTCACTTTTCACAAAAAGAGCCCAAGTGTAAGGTAAAGTCCAAAAGCAAGGGCATTATTGTAGTAAGGACTTGTGTGAGGCAGAGCCAAGCAAAGGCTCAATTCTGGTAATCCGATCACTCAAGAGCTTTACAAGGTGTAAAGATCACAATAGAGTGTTTGCAGATGTCGACTGAAATGTGGAAAGAAGTTGAAAAAAACATGAAGAGCAGGGAACAATAAAAATGTGTATAAAACCCACTTTGTAAACTAAAGAATCCTGCAGATTTATTATGATTGTAATGTGGCCTCCAACTGCACTAAACAAATCTGCCACGGTCTTTATGAAAACAAAGCTGCCACTTTAGAAAACAAAGTGCAAAAGTAATGTGCTGGAACTCTATCTGTACCTAATAGGTTTAACAAATTGAGTTGTTAGTTTGCTCAAGTTAATTATAAAAACAAATTCAGACCATCAAATCCAGCAATCCCATTGGCGTGAAAAAAAAATTCTTCAAGCTTATACACAACCCTATTCTGCTGCTGCACGTTGAAAATACCGATCACTTTCTATCAATTCAATTGGCCTTCTAAAATCCTTAGAAACCTATCGAAGCCTATTAGGTGCACATTTGACAGTTAGTTCACTCCAGACAACTGAGAAAAAATATTCAGACCACAAAATCCAGCAACTTAAAAAATTCCAGTGATTCCCAATGGTTACCCACAGAATACCCACCAGATATCACAGACAAATAAATAAATAACTATGCAAGCCATTTTGGTTTTTGAAATGCCTCACAGGATCTTACCAGTTGTAAGTTCTCCTCTGTCTACACTAATAAATTTTTTGAAATGTAATAAACCTCCTTTTTCACACGTGAAACCTCACATGTAAGAATTGTTGTATCACAATGCAAGCCATATTAAGTTGTGCAAGAACCCATCGTTGCCAACTAAAGGATGTGGGAGCTTGAATCGTATTTTGCCATTTTCATCTGTTATAGAACATGGGGAAGGCTGGTCTTGTAGTTTATGATGGAACTTATAAAGCTCAGTATCAAAATAAATCTCTTCTTACACAAAGGTAGATTAAATGAATGAAAGTGTCACATAACATACACAATACAAGGGGTGAAACTCACATGTCTTGAATTAGGATCACTCATGCTTCTAAAGCTTGGCCTTTATATGAGTTGCATATAATGAGAAGCTCATCATACACACCTTGCACCTTAAACTTTTCCCTGTGGGGATGACTACTCCAACACATATGCTTATTGTAAAGTCATAACAATACATATATCTGTATTGTATCATAGGTTCATTACACATGAAAGTTCTCTTACAAAGCTTAATAATAAATTAACAATTTGAAAGTTTGAAAATGAGGAATGAAGCTTCACCCATTATCATTTAAATACCCCCCAAAAAAAAGGATGAATCATCCATCTCTTTCATCTAAATATGATTAATATTTTCATTTGTTAATTTTAAACCAATAATATTATATCATTTATTAATATATTCTTTTATTCATTCTTTCCATGCATGAACCTATGCATTATCTAGCATCTCTTTTCCTACAATATTATATTTTGTTTCAAGTGAGGTCAGACTAATTAACTTTATTTATACTTAATTCAAAACAATTTGTTAACCTTTACATGAGTTCAAAATATGCCCTTAATCAAAAGATCTTTACTCGTATAACCCATAAGATCATTATTTTATTATTATACATACCCATTTTTCCACTCTTGGCCATGATAATATAATTTACAAATTTTACTTCTAGTGTCTATTTTAATGTTATAGACTGAGAAATAAACAACTACTTAGTCTTAAGAAAGAATGGGGAACCCATTTTATGGGCCCTTCTTCTTCTTAGATTTTACATGACTTTCAATAAAAGGGATATGATTTCTCCTCCCTAGAATGAGGTTCATTCCATTGTGGGAGCAATGTTTTTTCTTGGAATTTTTGTTCATGCAATCATCCATAGGAATATATAGTAAAAAAAATCATCATTAGGAAAATTTCACCAAACATTGCTATGAATCATATATGTGATAAAAAATTTAATCATCTTTCCATTTTTTTTGTAAAAATTATTGTTAAATATTTAAAATAATTTGGTGATTTTTTCCCCTTTTGATGGCAATTAAAAACCTCCACAATCACTTCATCTTCAAGTTTTTAATATTTCATTTCATTTATTGACAAAAAAAAATTCCAATAAAAAAAGGTCAATGGGGAGTGCATTGTATTTTGGAATAAACCCATCCCCCCCCCCCTCTTTTTAGGTATCTCAATTGTTGTATGTACAAATAACAATGAGGTATCAACTTTTCAAAAACATGTTCCTATTTCATACCCATTCAAAATTAGTTTTCAAATATCTAAATATATTATTATTCATACAAATAAATTAAGTTTTTTTAATCAAATATCTATTTGACATTGCACGAAACCCCCATCAATGGATTGAAATGAAACCAAACCTATGGTTACTATTTGGGTGGTATGTGTTGAAGAATGTATACATGTAACAAGGTGCAAGCAAGGTAAAATGGATGGTTCATTGCTCTATGTCTATAAAAAAAATTACAAATAATTTCGATGTATTGCAAGTAGAAATTTTATTTTGTAAAATAATTAACATGATGGTAATCTTCATTTTATATTTAAAATGTTAAAAAACCTCAATCTTAAAGGTAGAATTAAATAGAACTTTTTTTAATGCATCTACTTGCACAAGATGTCTGATCTTACAAATTGGGTTACACGTAAATGAAATATTAATTTTTTAAATTTTCAAATTAGTGAGGCCCTAAAAAACATTTATGTATTGTCAAATTTTTCCTGTTATAATCATAATGTATCAAAATATTTTTACTTTAAGATATTTTGAATCTATTTTTTTGTGTCCATATCATATTTTATTTTATTTTTGAATTAGATTTTGGGCAAACTACTTTTTTTTTTACTTTACTTTGCTAACACCCAACAAGTTCCGCAAGCAACTGAACTTCAACATCAGTTGGGCTCCTCCCACGCAACACAAGTGTTCAAAAACCCAAACCAAAGCAATTATTTGAACTTTATTTGTACAAAACCTTTAAAATGATTGTTAGTCTTTTGGTGGAACCATGAACCAATTTCATGATAAAAACAAGTAATTTAATAGAAAGCTTCAACTAATTTCATTGTATGAGGTGACCAATTTTATGATTTAACACACATATTTACAACTTCACAAAACTAATTTCATCAAATCTATAACTTTACTGCATGGAATAAATATGTCATGTATGAAATTCTCCTAATCACTCTTTGCAATCAACCCTACCAAAATTTCAATTGATTTAACTTATTCAACCTTGAACCATATTTGAAATAATTGATTGTACATCATGAATGATATGATTTAACAATATTCCATGGTTTTGGATATCATTTCTCAAACACAACTTCTGATGTCTTTAAAAACCACTCTACAACATTTAGGAATGGATTATATGATGGCAAATGAATATAAATGTGACCCACTTCTTCCAAACCTTATTATATGTCATGAAAGTAGTGAAATGGGACATAGTCCATGAAAATGAACCCTTGTTTATGAAGATTATGAATGATCTTGCTTTAAATGAATTTAAAAAAATTTCAACATTATAGGCACCCAATGTGACATCATGTGCCATAACTCCATGACAAACTACAATCACCAAAGATTAATTTTGACCTCTTTGAGTAAGACAAATTTGTTTGACATATTCATCTTCAATGAACCCTTCCAAAATGACACATCAACTATATTTCCATCTACCTCTAAAAAAACTTTGACACTTTATACACTTTATAATATGTTATTCATTATTATAGTCAATTGATTCAAACTGCATCAACTTTAAGGTATATCTTACTTGATTTCTATTGGCTTTTATAACATAGCCCATTGACATAGGAATTGGAAAGCCCCATTCAATTGATGATGAAGAGATTCCACTAACTATTGAATGTATTCCTTTTTGTAAAACAAGATAACGAACACCACCTCTAGATTTGGCATCGATTGACTACTTTTTTCAAAAGTTATAGAATTGTTCCTAATTGTTTCATAAGGATAACCATAATATCTACTTGTATGAACATAAGATAAACTATCACTAAAAATAGAATGCATGATTCTTGAGTGAAGTGCATCATCAATACAATTATATCTATGAAAACAATGTGCCATTGCTATTCAACATTGGAATGCAAAGAACAAGTTTTGTGCAAAATGAAGTTCCATCAACATGGTCCAGTCATATAATGAAATTGGTTCAGAAGATTCATGAAGTTAATACAATTGGCAATTCATGAAATTAGGTTGAGTCACATGTGAAATTGGTTGAAAAAATTCATGAAATTGGTAGCACATTTGAATGAATTTGGTTGGAAGAATCATGAATTAGTTTGGAAACTTCTAAAAATTGAGTTGACATTTATGTGAAATCATCTTACCAAAGGAGGATTCTCAAAGATCAAAATATGCACTTCACATTGATTCACTTTTGATGCCAAGCCCTTCATTTCCTTTAGGCACTTTATGTGAACCTTGATGACCTCACTTATATAATTCATCAATGGGTAAAGCTCATGAATGAGAGACATTTTGAAAATAAAAGGTTTAAATCCAATGCCCACACACCATGCAACATAGAGAATACTAAAAAAACATGATTCATTTCTCATGGCCTAGATAAATGAATTTGCATTAAGGTCGAACCCTAAAACAATTCTTAAAAAGTCTTGTAAAAATGCAAGGAAGATGCCTAGGGACATTGGTCTTTACATTTTAGGTCCTTGAACTTTTAGGTCATAATAAAAGCCTAGGACCTTAAGGCCCAAAGGCTTATGACATGACGACTTGAAATCCTAGGATTCAATATATATATATATATAAACTTAAAACATTAGGGATTAAGGGATTAAGATATAAATGCCTAATTAAACACAAGCCAAATTCAAGGGTTTAGGACATGATGGTTTGAAAGCCCAAGACATGAAGGCCTAAGGACATTAAGCATGTGCAATTAGATTGTTCAACTTCTCTTCATAAACTTTCATTCAATTTCGTTGTTCCTTTCAAAAGGGGATAAAAAATGGATTTATTTCAAATATCACATACATCAACAAAAATTGCTTCAACTAGATACAAACCTCATTTTCATTGGTTGCATGATAATACTTCTTTCAATAATGTTGGTTGCAAAAGTAAAGATAGAATAAAGTTTTTGACAATAAGGTCAAAATTCATTAGAGAAGAAGTAAAACTTGGAATATTTGAATTAAGTACTTTATTTTGCAATCCATTTTAGATTGCCCATTTATTGTTTACAATTTTATGTCTGTTTGGGACCAGAGAGTCCATTAGATGAAAGGTAGATCACAAATTGTCCTCTAGTACTAACAGCATGCCACATTTGACATGAAATACATAACTCCATGGTAAGCAAAACAATAATATTAATAAATCAAAATTGATGATTAAATTATTATAAGCCAAATTATTAGCAAAATCATTGTAAGCATTACAAATTGAAGTCCTATCAAAATATCATAAGCCAAACATTTTAAGCTTTAAAATAAGATTATAAATCATTATTGAAAAGTCCTTCTAAAACATCCTATGTTAATTTTCCTAGGCCATAGGTGTAAAATCTTGACAAACATTTTTAATTTTTGTTATAAACACAAAAATTACAAAGACAAATGATGAAAGGATAAGTCTAAATTTAAATTCAAACACAAAACAAAAGAACTAAGACAAAAGCACAAAGTATGCAAAACAAGAATACAAAAAAAAATTTATTACAATGAAATAAAAAAATGTAAACAAAAAAAAAAGACATAACAAGGCTATGGTGTAAAATCGTACCTTAGATTAATGTTGAATATATTGAAAATAATGATATAATACCTTT
>Ga0209611_10007951_pt1 | contig 16815 bp, 17 predicted proteins | sample S1TSphgellanicum_3_FD_187693 | JGI IMG/M metagenome (GOLD analysis project Ga0209611, IMG submission 187693) | Host-associated microbial communities from peat moss isolated from Minnesota, USA - S1T2_Fc - Sphagnum magellanicum MG (SPAdes) (version 2) | ecosystem: Host-associated > Plants > Peat...
TTTTTTTTTTTTTTTTTTCAAAAGAAATTAAGTGATTGTCTAGTATGTGCACATGAGAAAGTTGACATCTTGATGAGAAAAATAATAATAATGACTCTTTCATTGCTCTAAAAGTATACTACTCAACCCCCTTAACTTCATGAAAGTGTAATTAGTGTCAATTTTTAGTTAATCAATACTCAATATATGCCAATTTGCTAATTAATAATTTAACCTTTGTTGAAAATGAAATTAATTTAAAAAGAGTGTCAAATTGAGTTTTTTAAAATTTTTAAAATGACATATTCAACAATGGGCTATTGAATTAGCCTAGGTACTCTTGTGTGGCTAAATAAGTAACAGGCATGGGTTACTAGTTCCTACCCTTGATTAAACCTTTAACCATATATATATATATATATAGGTACTTAAAAAAATTGGGAAATCATTTTGGGTATTTTCAAATTTAGACTTGCAATTTTAAGCATGGCAAAAATACAATGGACCAAATTTTTTGCCTCCACAAAAATAATCTAGTGCACATGGCCATTCATATTAAACTTCCATTAATTATAACTAGTTTGAACCCCATGCCTAATGCACAAGTGTGTGTATTTGACAGTACATATTACAAACTACATTTCCAAAACCTCTTTATATACTTTTCCCACTCTTTATACACCTCTTTCCACTCTTTCTCCGCCCTGTCGGAATAAACAGACCATGATGGGACAGATGGATGACGAACAGATGGATGAAATGATGCTTCACGACGTCCTTTACTATATGTAATTATAATTATAATATGTTGGTCCTTTTTAATAGGATGGATGGATGGTCCCACACACACCAGAATTTGCCTCTTTCCTAGGACTTGAAAATAGGGTATTCCACAAATTCCATCCTGTAATGCCTACTACTATAAACAACTATAGATTTAACAACATGGATTGATTCTTGGGGGCCTTGACAATAGAGTTATTCGTAAAGTCATTAACTTGTCTTTTCTTGGGGGCCTTGACACAATAGAGTTATTCGTAAAGTCATCTTGTCTTTTCTTGGGGGCCTTGACACAATAGAGTTATCCGTAAAGTCATCCTGTCTTTGGGTCCTGCTGCCTTTGGCTTCTCATGTGAGAGTTAAATAAAATTATCCGTAACCTATTTGTTTAGAGGCTCTTGAGCTTTTTCATCCATCTGTACCAGAGTTCTGTGACTTTTTTCATCCATTGACAAGAGGGTTAACATGCCGGGGTATCACGAGGAAAAATAAAATAAAATAGTGCCACATGAGTTTTTGATTTACATATTTTTTTTATAAATAAATTTTAAAAATCAATTCAAGGATTTCTTGTTCTATGCCCCAATATTGATCACAAATTTAATACATTTTCATGAACTTTTATTACATATGAAATAATTAATTACTATGGTTTGGTCAACTACCCACAATAGAGTTGATTTCCAATAATAGTTTGGTACATAGGCAACCCATCTTGCCCAACACATTTTTCTTTTGGTCATCCCCAAGAGCAAAAGATGGAGAAGTTGTTGTTTCTTTTTGCTTTTCTTTTTTCTTTTTAAATTTATTATATATATTATTTATTATTATTTTTCTCATGTCTCCCTCTACCTCCTCCCAGTTCCAACTCAACCCAAATAAAAGAAGGAAAAAAAAGAGAGGAAAAAGAGAGGAAAGAAAAAGAAAATTTGAAGGTACTTTTTTACTTGGGCCAGAGGACAACACAATTGGCAGGTTGATTACGAAACCCGTTTCACACACACGGAAACTGACCCTATGGACAACTGAAGAGCCGTTTTCACACTTGGGGCTCACCTACCGACCCCGCAACTGTTGTCTCTCTCTCCTCTCGCCTTGTTCTCTCTGCGGTGTGCACAGCGATGGCGTCTCTTGTACACCACTTTTGTCTCTCCCGATTTCCAATTTGTGTGTCGCAATCTCTCCATTTGGTGCTTCAGCCCATCTGATTGCTGAAATTTTGGTCCTGGTTTCGTTTTTTCTCCTGCAAAAAATTGACTTTTATCCGCTCCGGAATCTCCGTTGGTGACGTCGAGCTTCTGAGATGATGGTGGAGGCTCAATAGCGTGGCTGCCGCATCCGTATTTTTTTTTATTTGGTTGCAACGGTGAAACTTCCTTCCGGGGCTGCAATTGTCGGGTTTTCGTAAACAAAGGGGAGCGGTGGCGGCCGGAAACAACTGCTATTACGGCACGGGAGTCGCGATAAATTTTGGTCATTTCGTGTATTAAGAGGTGCTTTCCTTATGCTATTGAGAGTCTCTCGTCTCAATTTTGATACGAGGTAGCAAGGGTTTGGTGCTTGTTTTCCTGCCCGTGTGCTTTGTGTGTCATTTTTGTATTTGCACTTTTGGCTATAGATCAGAAATATATGCGTAGGAAGATACGGAGATGTGTTTTGTGAGTGCGTATTTTCTTCCGTTCTGTGTTTCCTCTCCCCTCCCCGTTTTTCCCGCCCCTCCCGCCGTCCTACAAGAAGAAGATCTTCACGAGGACAAAAACCGGAGAAATAACCATCCATCGATGTGTTGTCGCACTTCTTCACATCATGTGCTTGCAAGAACTCTATTTCCGTGTCTCTGGGATTATGTTCTGTGAGCCCCGTCTACGGTGAGCAGGTCGTTGACTCTGAGAAATTGTTGGATCAGGTCGACAAGCACTTGTTAGAAAACTCTTGACGGTCGGTGTCCGTTTCAAAGGCGGGGACTTCGTCCGTTAAGCAAAGGTCCAGTGTCAATCCGGATCTTACAGGACGCTTCTTGAACCGGGATGCCTATGGAAAAACAAAATCTGAGATTGACTCTCTCGTCTGCACGTAGTCTTAGGAGGCCAAAAAATATGGTGTGCTTTTGTGACGAGAATCCAGTTTTTTCTCCGACTGTCGTAGATAGTGCTCCTATCGCTCTCCATCTCTTGTAGTATTGACAGATCAATACTTCTCCTTGTAGAACTCGTTTGAAGGTAAAAAAGAACGAGTTGCTGCCAGGATTTGCTCAAACACATGACATCAGACTTGACTTCTTTGTGTGTACTTTCAGGATTTTGTCTATGTAAGGTTGTAGATTAGTCCCTCAGCAATGTTGGAGCCTACAGACGACAAAAGTGATGAGGGACCTTCTTCAACTACGGGTGAGCAGCCTTCTGCTGCCGACAAGAGGGGGGCCACTGATCGGCTGGTTTACAAGTTAGTCAAGGTATGCATCTTTGCCCTGCTTTCTGTCTTCATCTGAATTCTATAGAGAGAGAGAGAGAGAGAGAGAGAGAGAGAGAGTTGTGCCAAGTAATTTGGCAGATAGCCCATACTTTTTTAGGCATGAGTGAAGCAAATTTCTGAAGTGTGGTTTTTTGCAGTGCTGCATATATTTAAGCTTGACCATGATGGGGGCAGGTTGGAGATGATGGATCAGTTCTTCCAGCCACAGAGGATGAAGTTTTCCAGTCATTGGTAGAGGGAAGCAGTGGTGGACGTGCACCCTCATATATTGGAGGGAGTGATGTGAATGAGGATGATGAGGATGAGGATGGTAGTGATGGATCCCTTGATTCCAATGAGGATGATTCAGACGGAAAGGAGGATCCATCATGTCAGTCTATTGTCTGAACTCTCTGCTTTTAATGATTGGAATGCTTGCTGCACATTGCTCCCATTTGAGCTATACACCAGTGCCATTTATAGCTGTGGCAGGACACCAGCTTGAGTGTATTCATGAGAGTTGTTGTGTTCTTGGATTCATGACCACAAATGATGCACCTCACCAAGAGCTCTAAAATCTGTCTTGCTGTTAGATTGCTGGCTAACCTGGAAGTCCTTTAGAGGTTATTTGTAATCTGTCCATATTTGGATAAGTGGGCAAGCCCTATCTGTATGTGTGGAGGGTTGAGGAATCAGTGATGTTGTTCTGGATCACAGTTCCCTCAGGACGGGAGGACCTTGTGGCTGCAAGGCAGAAGCTGCTGTCACAACTTGAGGTACACCAACTCACAGTGTTGCCAGTAATAGCTTTTTTACCAGTGAATGTTAGGAATGGTTGTGTGGTGTGGAGGGACTCAAGGTACATTTGCAGTGTTTTGCTTGACTTTCTGAGCTTGCTGGTCTGCTGATGGACTAAATGTTGAAGGTGAAGGCCTCTCAGTTACTACATCCTTGGACGCAGAAGGCTCGTAGGACAAAGAAACATCAAGATTCAAGAGTATGTACGTCTGTATGCGTTTTCTTGTGAGCCTCAATAGACACTGTTTGCCTACTGGTGGCTCTTAGGATTTTCTCACATTGAGATCTGGTCAAGATCTGGTTGGTACCAAGGTGCTCTTTGCCTTGCTGGTCCAATGGCCTTTAGATTAGTATAATGGTTGGTAGTTGTGTCTTGGTTTCTCACTTGTCTCTGACATTGACTTGCATGAAGGAGGTATGTTTGAAGGTGCTGGTGGAAGCATTTGACACCTCATCTTCACATTGGTCTTCAAGTGGGTGACTTCTTTCATGAATGTTGAGCTACAATAACAACTCAGAACAACTTTTTCTTTTGTGATAAATGCTCTGAAACTTTGGGTTATCTGTTTTTTGCAGGTTGTGGATACAATGCTGTTGAGGGTGGATGCAGAAGAGCAGCAGCGAGTATCAGTAGAAGATCAGATTGGCACTGTGCTTGGTCATGAGAGTAATTCACCTGGCTATCTCAATGCAGGCGATGCAATTGGAGACTACAAGAGACTACGTCGACCCAACCCAAAGTACTTTGACTCTGATGCTGGAACTGATGCTGTTCCTCCTGCAATAACTGTACCAATGACATTGAGCTCCAGTGTGGGAGAACTTATTGCAACAGGGATATCACCTGAAAAGCAGCCTTTACAGCCATCTGGTTTAGTTGTTTTTCCAAGAACTACATCTGGGTGGGCCTCTCAACAAAGTTCCATCCGAACTGCAGGCACACAAAGGGCAAGAACTGTAGTGGCTCAGAAAGCTTTTGCCCGAAAATCCAACAAAGTTCAGGTGCCGGGGTCAGTAGTAGTTCCTGCTGTCAACAGTATGTCTAATGTGGCTTCATTGGACAATCTTTCTATACGTGAACTTCATGAGGCTTTCCGCAGCACCTATGGTCGTGACACATCTGTTAAAGACAAACACTGGCTGAAGCGCCAAATTTCCACTGGGTGGAGCAAACAGCGTGATGCTGTTTTGAATGCAGGCGCACATGCTCAGCTGTCTTCACAAATTGATTTGAAACTCAGGCCAGAGCAACAACTGTCTGCTGAACAATCCCTCCCCTCATCAACTGCTGCCACAGCAATGGTCAGTGAGAGGGACACAGTCAATGATACTCAAGAACCAGGGATAAATGGTGTTGGAGTGACTCAAGGGCTAGTTACTAATGGGGTAAACAGCAAACAGTCTCCACACAGAGGCCTTCCTCTGGCAGTAATCTCTCCAGCAGAAGGGTTTGATGCCTCAACTCCTGGCAGTGTGAACGAAATGGGATCCGGTGGTGTTCAAATAGCCATATTTGGTGAGGTTGTCAACACTGGGAAGCAAGTTGGTGGGAAAAGGCAGCGGAAGCCAAATCGCCGCTATATTGAGGATGAAGGAGAGGTGAGGCCAGGCACTGTCCTAGCTAATGGCAGCAGGCCAGGTCCTGTTGGGAGTGCTGGTTTTGGAATGTCCACTAGGCTTTCTTGGAGAACTGTTGTAACAAATGGACCTGCTGACCTTATTGGTCAATCTGGGACCTTGAGGGGTTCAACATTGCGAAATTCTTCCCAGACAAACATTCTTCAAGGCCAACGCACCAAACCTAGCAATGGTAGTCTGGTACGTACATTGTTTTTTCCAAGCATTTCCTGCAACTGTGTTTGAGTGTTTTCTCTGTGCCTGAACTTGTGGATGCTTGTGCTGGTCCCTGCCAGAATGAAGACATTTCATTAGGTTGATTTGCAAAATATCTTTGCCCTCTTGTTTTATTTTTGTAATTTGGATTTCTCAGGAGAGAAAGTTTCCTTTCTCTTCCAGACTTGTAGAGACAGGTGGAGTGGTCAGTTCAGTCTGGGTTGGGTGCATACAGAAGCGCAAAGCACAAGGAAGGGCTGCAAAGCTTGTGAAGATGGCTCATTCTGCAGCACGAGCTGCACAGCATGACACTGAGGGGACTATTCGCAAAGTGAAATTTCGGTTACCTGCTGTGCCTGGCAGGGAGAAGGTAATAATTAAGACTGACTTCCAACCCAACTTCATGTGACAGTCTTTGTTAAAGAGGATCCTACAGTTTTGTGTACAAAAGGAGCTCCACTAAGATGCAAGCCACACTTTAAGGAGCATAACTGCACCTTCTTTGTATGGGCAACTGACAAGAAATTTGTGTACTGGTAAAGGAAGCTTGTTTGTGATATTTCATCTCATATATAGTTCTATCTGATGAACAACCCAACTTTTTGGATTCCCCTTCTATTCCTGGAGATTTGCCTTGTCTGTTGGTTGTCTCCAGTTTAAGACTTGTGGACATTAAACCCTTTTGTTTGTGTGTCCCGGCTGTTCCCTTTCTTTCTCTTGAAGATTGTCTGGTTGACTTCCAGGATGGCGGGTATGAGTTGAATCGAGATGCTGGGGATCAAGTATTGGGCTTGTTGCCAGTGTCCTCAGGGGATTCTACAGATCTCCTGCAATCTCGGGCTTCAGAGAATGGGGCAGATGCTGCTGGGGAACAGCTCATTGCCACAGTTCCAACTGCCAATGGTGGAACACGCCGGAAACATCACCGTCCATGGACTCTTCGTGAAGTGATGACATTGGTTGAGGGTGTTGCACATTGTGGCGGGGGCAAGTGGGCTGATATAAAGAAGTTGGCTTTTTCTTCTGTTGGTTACAGAACAGCTGTTGATTTGAAGGTAAACTTTTCTCCTGGTAGACATAGCTGGGATCTGTTACAGATTGAACTTGACTGACTGTTTGCAAGACATTTTCTTTTTTGATTGGTCTGACATGGTACTTTTGATATAACAAGCGGCATTTATCATGCATGCTAGATTTCTTACCTATTTCCTGACAAATATGAGGTGGCTGTTGTAGGCAGGTAGATGTAGACACCATCTCCACATAGGTAGGTCACATAACAGAGAAGGTTTGCAGGTTCTTACAGTGATCTGCAAAGGCAACAGGCATAGATTGTGAGGGCCAGCAGGACATGACTTTTATAGTTCATATGCCTCATCGGTTTAGTTGGCTACTTTCCTGCAGATTTCTGCATCTGGCTTGTAGTTGTATTATCTTGTTGCATCCATGTGCCTACATTTTTTTTTTTCCTGACAGGATAAGTGGCGAAACTTGTTGCGAGCTAGCAGAGCTCAGTTATATCCACCTAAGCAGGTATGTCTTTCCCACAAGCACTGATGTTTCTGGTTTTTCCATCAGTAGGCTCTGTAGTTCCAAAGAGTTCTTCAGAGCTCAAGTGGTGGGTTAATCATTCTTCTGAAGAACAAAAATCACACTTTGAAACTTCTATTAATGAATCCAAGAATCACTTAACAATGAAAGAACTCTGTTTGGAGTCTCAGCATTTTTGAATGTTTGAAAGGATTCTTCCAGTGGCTGCTTGGTTCCAAGTGGCGAGCTTTCCAAAGCCCACTTTGTTTGGAAGTTGTATGTTCAGAGCTTTTTTCACCCTCAATTCTCTCTTCTGTCCCAATGTCTCTTTTCTGCCTTGTCTTTTCCCCTTTTCTTTGTGTTCCCCGTTCTATTTGGTTTTCTGTTTGTGTTTCCTGTTACTATGAGTTTTATGACACTATCTTAGTGCAATGGTTAATGTTTGACATTAATCCCCACCCATTTCTGGGAGCTGATGAATGCATTGGGGATTATATGGTATGGTTAATACCCTATATGTTCCTGTTAAAGGTCCCTGAACATGATATGACCATTTCTGACCTACAAATTGCACCTCAGTTTTTTGGTTTTGTTTTTGGTCCTGATGTCTTTAGGGTTGAGTTTCCTCCTGATTGACTGATCTGAAATATCCATAACCTTGTTTGTTATGCTTCAACTTTCAATTCTATTCAGGTTGAGACTTAAATCAGAAGCATCAAGAAATTATGTAGGTATATATTGTTGAGGTAGCCAGAATCATGGCTGAATATTCCCATTGCTTTCAGATTTTGTGATACTAATTCAGTATGTTAGTTGATGTTTGACATTGACCTAACCACTGCTATTAATTTATGATGTCATTGGGGGGGTCTATGTAAGTCACTACCATGCATGTTGCTGTTCACACTGCTTTTCAGTTCTGAACTGTTCTGTTTGCTTGGTTTTTTCTCTCCTGTTCCTCCACAGTTTGCTGTTGTGTTAACTTGACTTTTGGTCAGAAATGTCTCTATTGATGTTGACTCAAAGTGTAAATGTGGAGAGTTTTCAATATTTATAAAGATATTTACTTGGTAGTCTTTGCATGATTTCTTCTGGTTTGTTTCACTCTCTGAGGATATCAAGAATGGATGGAGAATAGCCAGATGATGACATAGTTTTTTGTATTTGGTATATGAATATTTATATACTATGGGGAACAATCCTAACAGGGAGAAAGGAAGAAGCAGTTTACAGCAGCTATTCCAGCCAACATCTTAGCCCGTGTTCGCGAGTTGGCAGCCCTCCAACACCAAGTGCCCCCAGGTGCAGGTGCTGCAGGGAGCACAAGCCGCAATGGGAGAAGTGTACATAGAAAATAGCTACGGCATCAGTTCTCATAAATGGATTCAACCATCCAAATTGCACAAAAGTCTGTAAGCAATAATTTCAGCTTAGGTGATCATCAGCCTTAGCGTGGTGAGTATCACATTTTGTTGATGTCTCGGCCTAGTGGTTGGATTCACACTTCTCTCACTTTGAATCTGACATTTACACTAGTAATACTCCACCAGATGCTAAGGTATCAGAAACTTGATGAGTGTTGCCATGATGACTTCACTCTTGCCATTTACACAATGCACAGGAGCTTTAAGACCCAGTGAAGAGTTGGGTATAGCCATTTATTATAATTGATAGTCACTCCAGCTAGTATCATTTGAAGGGGAATATGAAGACTTTGGAAGTGTAGATTCATGTCATGGGGTGGCAAAGAGTCTCTGTTAGTTCTTACTTTGCCCTGGTTCTGTACACTGATAAAAGGTGGGGGGGTGTGTCCTTGACATTGTATTCTTCAGACTGTAAATAATGAAAGCTGAGTGAATTTGACCGACATGAAGTTGACAAGGATGTGGAGGCTCAGGTATGGCTTTGCCAAGCACTGCAATTGCATTGTACTTTCCAATTTATGGTATGCAAGGTGATCAGTTTGCACAGAGATGTGATAGGGCAAGCACTCCCAAGTGCTAGGAGGAAATCTGTAGTATGTCAGGGATAATGGCACCCACTTTTATCCTTAGCCAATTCATGTGCTATTTGCTGCAGCTCTGGGGGCAAAGCTATTGAACAATAGAAACATGGAAAAAGTTTCCATCCAGCTTTAATGCCTCTTTAATTTAGATACTGTTTGTGTTCAATTCCAATGAAACGGAGAGAGAAGCCTAGAAATGTGCAGAATATTGGTATTCATGTCAATTCTTAAACACTCACTACTTCAAGCAATTTTAGTTGTTTTGGGAAGTTCAATGCAAGATTGTTGGGCAGCATTTGTTATCCTCGAAATCAATTACATTTTCTTTCTCCTTCTACAGAGACAAACCTTAAGACAAGGGTGTTGTTGCACATAGTTGAGATCTGTCACCCACCATGGAGTTGTTGGTGGTGGTTTGAACGTTTTTGATTCACTTTATGGCCAATTTTACAACCATAATTCTCGCAGTTTTAAAAAAAATCCTCTCTCTTTTTTACAACAATGTTTTTTTTGTGAACAGAATTATCAAAAGTAATTTGGACTGAAATTTTGGAGGAATGTTGGTGAAGAGTGTTAAGCATCACTTTAGTACACATTCTTAGCCGAAGGTGGTATTTGTTTCACAAATGGTTCTTTAGCTCTCCTTAGCCAAGGGGGTGGAGGTTTTTTCAACGTCAATAATTCCTACAATCAAGGGTGGTCTTTGTGCATAAGGGGTGAGAGAGTAGGTCATACACCCTCTGGGTTACTGTTAGCTATCTGTTCTATCATGGGAGTTCAATCATCAAGGAGTTGGTTGTTTGATATCTAGGCACAAGGTCACCATTGTTAAACCCCACCCTCACCTTGTGATATCCTACTCTATCTCTTTCCTAAGTTGTTTACAACAACGATAAAAATTGGTTCAAGTAAGCAAGAGGATTCCCATCTAGTCTCAACCACAAGAATGGAAAGATCAACACTTCTCTTCCCTTGTATCCTTCCTGATTCTCAAAACTCAAGCTTTAAGCTCATACCACATTTGCACCTAAAACACGTAACACAACCGTGTTCATGACTTTGTAAAGCCATAACAAACCTTAGACTCTCAAAGATTTAGATTTGGTCCATTCTAGTGTTAGATGGTTATTAACTTTTTTTTCATAACCGCCAATTCCAGTTCTCAATTTCTTTTAATTTAAGAATTGAGCCAGTTCTCACTTTTTAAAAAAAAATCACACCTTAGTTCTTTAGTTTCATTTTTCCTTATGCCCAATCAATTCTTTCACAACCAATTAATAACTTATTTAGATTAGTTGGTTATATTAAGTTAGTTCTTTTAACTTCATTTTCAGATTTTAGGATTAAGATATTTAAATAGTTTTTCAAATTTTCATAGGTCAAAAACAAAGGAGTAATCATTGGAAAGCTCCAATTATAAACAATGTGTGATCACATTTCAAAGATATACAAGACAAAAACTATTAAGTTAGTTCTCTTTCAATTCATCTCGCTCAAATGAGCTTTCAAACTCATTTAACTCGTATTTTAAGTTTGATTCAAAATCTATCAAATTATTAGGAGCCTTGCAACCCACCCTTGCATCATTTGGTCAATTCTTACTCATAAGGACTAATTTTTTGAGGTTATCTAATTGTAATTTACATCTCTTCAAATTGGTGAAAACTCCAACAAGGGAAAAAAATTCATCAATTTCCATTTGAGAACCTATATTCCCTATATTTGTTTAATTTAAAAGTTAATAGTTGAAAACATGGTTTCATGTTTCCTCCACCACTCCAAAGAACATTTGACATCTTTGCATTCATCTAATATCTATGAAATATTAATAGTTTTCAGTTAACAAGTAGCTTTGCAAGTTCTTAGTGCCCACCACCATCTCCAAAGTGTCCAAGCTCCTATCTTCGTCAATTATGTAAACAAGGAAACTTTCAACCTCAGAAAATGGATGCAAATGATTATAAGACTTTGAGAACATAAAAAAGAAGCATTCCCTATCATACTTTTCAACTATGGCCACCCCCATGTTCATGACCAAGAAAATAAGAGATCAATTATTTTTAAATCTAGGATCTAACATCAAGGCTAACATATTATGAACTTTTCTCTCATCATATCTTATTAAGAAAGAAAGGAAATAGTCAATCACCCCAATGACCTCTTTTTTAATGTTCTTGCGAAAATTCCCAACTCAATAATTAAGCTAGAATATTTATCATCAATTCAAGCATCCAATAGGCTCATGGATATGGCTACATTCAAAGCATCATTCGACAACTAGTGATCCCTAAATTGGTTTAAGATGCAAGCATTGACGACAAGAGACAAAATGTTTTTAATAATTTGTGATACATGCAATGTGAGTGGAAAGGGCACACAACTAATGACCCTAGGACTAATATGCTTGTTGGAAAAAAGGGCAATAACTTTTTGAAATTAAAGGGTTTCCTAAAACATGATCACTTTGCTTGCAAACCTACACAATTCACATTATTAGTCAAATGGCAACATTTTGGAGTACAAAGATTCAAAACAATAAAAAAAAGGGAAAAAAATCAAAACAAAATAACTTGCATTTTATGTTGTTTTGACTAGCATGTTCAAATGTTTTGGGCATGAGGCATGTAGTAATGCAAGCCTTCATCCATTCCTATCTTTCTTTCCTTGATTTTCTAGGCCATGTAATACATTTATGCAAATCTACCTTAGTACTTTTGATGGAAACATATTTCAAGCCCCTAAGATTTTTTCTTCAACAATTGCAGATTGATAAGCCTTTGAAAAGGCATGTCCCAAGCAAGTCCCCTAAAAAAATTGCATCACACCCAAAGCGTCACAACTTTACTATTGATTTCAAGTTATTTGTCATGATATTTAAATTTGCACCTTCATTTTTAACATAAGCAAAGATCTTTTTGGTCAAGCCATATTGCTTTAAAAGGTCTTGCAAACTTTTGCAAATGTTTGCCCTAATGTTTTAGATGCTTCAAATAAGTCAATTGTAATGTGTTTAAACTTTCAATCTTTTCCCAACATCATGTCCCCTTTTGGACATCCACAAATCAAAAATTCTAGTGGTAGAAACATATTTTGCCAAGATTCATATGTTTGTTTTTTCTTTTCAACCAAATCTAGAACACCTCTTGACTAAAGGGTTTTTTAGAAGTGAACACAACATGAAGATATAACTACATTACCAAACACTTTAACTAAATATTTTCAACAAATTGGATGGGCAAATAATATTTGATAATTAATAAACCCAAAATCTTCATAAAATCTTTTGGGTGCACATTATCTTTTTTGTAAGGATGTATGGCCCCCAAAAAATTGGAGATTGCATTTGCACTCATTACATGCCTTTTTCTTTGCAAATTGTTTTCCAATGGATTTTTCATGCTATTGTTCACTTCTTCTTCAAAGTTTTTGACAATTAGTTGATGGTTTGCATCCACATGTTTTTTTAATGTAATCGTTCAATTTGTTTTGAAATATGAAACAAGACCTTTCCTCAACTTTGTTTTTTGTTCCAATATTACATGACCTCTTGGTCTCTTGTAACACAACATACAACACATGACCTATGACACCTTAACATCAACTAGAAATTCATCATTGACACAAAAAATGCCCAAGTTGGAGAATTTATACCATGGGGTCTCCACTTTAGTCTTTGTTCATGCACTTTTTTCATAATTAATTACATTGTATCATCATTTTCTAATTGAAAACTTGAAATTTCTTAAAACCTCACCTTTGATTCTTTCCTCTAGTCTTATTTCACTTTCACTCATGAACACATCACATTCTTCATCTAGAAAATTTGGTTCCATTTTCAAAACATGTTAATATACCAAAATTGGAAAAAGTAACCAATATATTCTTTTTAGTTTTGCAAAATTTGAAAATGCACACAAATTGTACACAACTTGATTCACTTTTCACAAAATACATTATGCAAGTAAAATGCTTAAATGTTTAAATGCAAAATCACCTCAAAATGTCCTTTAACAATAGAAGGTAAAAGTTAAAGTTGTAAGCAATGTTTCCAATTTGGAAGTTATTCTTACATAAACAAATCCAAAAATATTATCAATACATTATTTTCAATATTAAAAAAATGAAAAAAAATCACATAAGTTTGGGGGAAAAATGAACATACTTGAACCATGTAAAAGTTTTTGTTAAAACCTTCTAACCATTAATTATTACCTCCAATGAAATTCCAACCTATAGGACAATGTAGGGGTAGCATAGTACCAATTTCAAAAGGGGAAAACAACACAACAAACGTTAACAACAACACAACAAACATTAACAAAGCTTAAATTTCAATCCTTAAGCAAATAGATGGGTGACATGATTTTGATCCCCAAAGCATCCATGTTCAAATTGTATTGATAGATGGTAAATGATGGAAAGGAGAGGACACATGATGATTGATAAATCTAGTGCATTGTTTTGACCATTACTAGGAAAAGTTGAGGAGGATTCAAATTTGCCTTGGGTGAAACACGAATGCACCAACCATCATCATTGAGAAGATAACACAAATATATACATATCAAAATGTAAAAAACCTTTCAAAAACATTCAATGCATTTTCCAAATAATATGTGGCCACATATTATTAGTTACATCCAATCATGTGTTTGATTAAGTCCATATCACTTGGATGCTACAAAATGAAAAAAATCAATGACTAAGGAAGAATATAAAAGTTAAAACGGACACTAGACACATGGAATTGACAATAGGATTATTAAATCATGGTGTTGTGAGGACAGATGCAATAGTAACCCCTATTGCCAAGTCATAAAGTAATTTGTGCTACATCAAAAAAAAATTTGAGGGAATGAAACATTAAAAACATCAACGAGTTCCTTGCAACAACTACGGTGTTCATTGTGTCTCACTCTTGACAGTCTCTTAATACATCATCACATGATTCTACTTGCATTTGTACACCTTATGCGTCATGAACAAACATAGGCACCAAGAAAATGACATGGTCTGGCTATGTACCCCATACTCCAAACATTGCAACACTCTTACAGCATTTGTGTACTTCATCATCCAAATCATTTCTACGCTTTTGATGTACATGTTTGTGAGCTTCAACCACCAAGCTTTTGGGTACAAGACCTCCAAAACTATAAGCAACTAATGCCACCGGTTCATGCCAAAGGGATTGATAACTATAATATATTCAACAATGCACCAAAATTTCATTATCAACATTGTATTAACATGTACAAATTCATCCTATTATACTTGGGGCAATTTTCCAATTCACACATGACCTAAGCCATAAGTTCATAATTGATTTGCTTATCAATTGTCATTTTTCATTTATTGGCTCCATTAATCTACCTAAAAAATGTGCTGACCATGTTTTGGTAAAACAATTATTATGTACAAATATGCAAGTGTTTACATTCTTGTGTTAATGTACAATTCATCTTTTATGTGTTACCTTGGAAATACTCTTGAAATAATAAATAATAAAAAAAAAGATTTACACTTGTTTTGAAATATTTTTTTTATAATGAAATGGATGCAAATTTTCTACGCATGTATTAATATAATATAATTCAATTAAATTGCATTACCAAAGATAAAGGTTCAAAAAACACGAACTAAAACTTGCCATCAAAACCAAACTAGTTGTACCATGTACTTACAATATGAATATAAACATTGCTATTATCCTTAAACAACAACATTTACATTTATGTTCTTTTACATGAATCTAACAGTTCAAATAAATTGAAACTTGTTTGTGTGTATCACAATACTAGCACACATGAATAATTAACTCATGCAAAACATTTAAGAAATTTTAAAGATGTAAACAATTATCGTTAATGTACACAAGGAAAAGTAATTAACGTGTCCATAAATAGAGGAAATTGTCACACCTTGAATTTGTAACCAAACTTTGAATGAGGTTTTTGCCAATTTCAGCCACATCATTGTACACACTTGTCACAATGTTAGAATCATAAGACAATGATAAAATTCGAACATTGTTGTTCAAGTCTTCGGGTAGCCACTTTTCTGGCCAACATATGCACTCTTCTCCATTGTTGGTGGGGCATGTTGTCCATGTTTCCTTCCATTCAACGTTTGTGCCAAAAGCAATCCCATGAAAAAAAATAACGGTCAAGTTTGGATTATCGGAATTGCAAGTGGGATTTAAATCATGCACTAGATATTTCTGCAAAGAAAATGAATAAAGGTCAACACAATTTTTCAAACATTTCTTGAAAATTATTTGACTATACAATAAATTAGAGAAATACAATATACAAATTATAGTAGTTGGATAAAGACAATATGTAATTGAAAAGATTAAGTTTAATAAAAAGACAATAGTAGATGAATTGGATATACCAAATCTATCTTGCATGCCTACCAAATGAAGATCATTCACATGTGTCACAGACTTCAAAGTTTCAAAACATAGTTCAAGAAATAAATATTGTTCATAGTAGGTGGAACTAATGCCAATCAATAAAGGTTAATGCTAAGAATTGGATTCTTTCAAGTTTGGGTGGATTAACGAAGCCATCTAGTTTGGTTCATTTGTATTTCATGACATTTTCCCCAACATTTGGGTCGCTAAGGCCTCCAACTCCTAAGGAATTGGGACACAAACCCAATAAGAATGTCTAAGAACATTTTAATAATTTGCTTTAGGTTGTTGGATTAAAGCTACACATTGAACTTAACTCATAATCTATAATGAAAGTTCCAATCCTTACAAGTTCAATATATTTTTAGTCAATGCCAATTGACGAATTTCCCTTTCACCAATTCTACTTGTTATAGCAAGTGAGTCACTGGCCTAATGTAAGAGGCTATAATGATGACTACATTTCCTATTGTTTTAAACGTCATTTCATATTTTTTTATTTAAACAAACAAACTAGAAAGTAGGCAAAGTGAAAATGTATGACAAGGAAGCTTGTAAATGATTGTGGACATTCAGGTACCCTAGTGGCTAAAGGATATGGTTGTGAAGCTACTGGTTGGGAGTTCAAATCTGAACTAGACCTCCTTCTCCTGATGCTTTGTGAGGACAATAAGCTATCGTGGTTGTAATGGTCAAGGAAAATTGTCAACACACACCCAAATCAAAATTAAAAAAAGCAAAGAAAAATCAAGCTTCAACATGCAACTTGGGAAAGCCCAAGAAAAAACTGTGCAAAGAAAGCTCATCATAAGATTAAGAAGAAGCACCACATTGCTGTGCCATCCGGAGCTTGAAGGAGCATTTTCAGCGGGGACCAAAGGTGTCTCAATCACAGCACCGATCTGCACAACATCTCTCTTTCTTTGTGGTGGCCCTTGTGAGAGATCAACTCCTTTTCCCTTGAGGCCATATGAATTTCCCATATTTTGCACTACTCAAAATTCCTTTTCCTCACCGCTCT
>Ga0209611_10007952_pt1 | contig 16813 bp, 7 predicted proteins | sample S1TSphgellanicum_3_FD_187693 | JGI IMG/M metagenome (GOLD analysis project Ga0209611, IMG submission 187693) | Host-associated microbial communities from peat moss isolated from Minnesota, USA - S1T2_Fc - Sphagnum magellanicum MG (SPAdes) (version 2) | ecosystem: Host-associated > Plants > Peat...
CTTCAAAACACAAGCTCCCAAGAAAAATTCCAACAGCAAGAATCGAAAATAGAATTGTAGCTGTTGAGAGCTTTGATTCATAGCATTTGAAATTTTCTTCAAATTGAAAGAAAAAAGGAGACGCAATCAGAGTGCAAAGATCCATTGTTGGCAAAGAATCATCCCACTGTACAGCTTTAAATTTTGCCAATACTGGCACATAGACAAACACAACCAAAGAAAAAACCCAATGTAAGTTGAAAATAGCAAACCTGGAAATGCCACTCTGGTGCAGTTGTCTTTCAGATGATCTCTTCTTCTTGCCGCTGCCTTGAGACAGGCTTGATCCTTTCCTAGAATCCCTATTTTTTTCTTGGTGACTATAATTATATGGGTGGTTGTTGTTGTTGTCGTCATTGTTGATCAGACCTTCATTCTCTGAGGGATTATCTGAGATATAATAGCAGAAAGTGGTTTCTGTTATCCTTTGTCAAAGACAAGACCCTTTGTTACTCGAATCCCAAACAAATCCAGTCACAGAACTAATCTCGCTAAACATTTCATGACCATACTGTTGACAATCTAGTAGTCCAAATGATAGCAATCATGTTCCATTACAGATTCAGCATGGATAAGATCAATAGCTTGCACTTTTGCCAAAAAACTACAGAAATTCAGGCACATTGGGTTACCAGTTTAGAAAAAACCATATGTGAAAAAAAATGGCTTCTGAGATTTGGAAGATCACAATCTACAGAGATTGGTTACCAGACATGAGCAGAAAACATCAGAGAAATCTCCCTGACAACAATTTGAAGGTTTAGGATGATGAAGAACACATACATAACATAACATAACAGATAGACTACCTGAGGAATAGAGAATCAGTGCATCGTTGTTGTCAGCAGCTGTCTGTTCTGGAACTGGAGACTCAGAGCCGTGAAGAAATGGAACAACAGAATCCCCTGGTGTATTCTCAAACCGTTTTGTATTCGTGTTATACCCTGGGCCAACAAATTCCATCATGCAATGAAAGTTTGATGAAATTTAGAAACTTATTCGTTTTCCTGAGTCTCTAGATCCTAAACCTGGGGTACTCGGAGGAAACGGACAGTGAAACCTGTTTGCACATTCTAATCTCATTCTCCACATTCACTCTCTCCAATAACAAAGACTTGCACAAATGTGAAAGAAAATGCACATTGTAGAGGCAAAAACAACAATGGAAGCTTAAACCCTAAACCCTAAATCCCAACAAATCTGAGCTTGATGAAAGGGGTTGTTGGGTTGTTGTGGGGGCAGGGGGCGAAGGAACCAGAACATCAACCCACTTTCAACATACCCAAAGGAAATGCAGGCTCAGAAAATTGGCGATACAGAAATTCAGCGTGTGCTTTCAGCCGCTGCAACTCGCCTTTCAATCTCTTCACCTCCTTTTGTCTCACCCTCACCAAATCCACTATCGCCCGCTCCGCTGCTTCCTGCACTGCATTGTCCCCATTCTGCTCACTCCCTTGACCCTTCATCCTCGCATTCCATCACCACATTCTCCACATTCTCCTCTCTACATACAACCCACTCCCTCCTTCTTCAAATATTCTTCTCCTTCTTCTTCTCCTTCAAATCTTCTTCTTCGTCTTCCCTGTCAATCCTCTTCGTCTTCCTCTTGAAGTCCCGCAACAACCCTCCTGGAATTGCTGCCTGAAAGCAGGATCTCCTTGAGCCACTTAAGGCTAAATCCCTTTGAGCCTTAAACCCTAAACCCCATTCAGTCTTAAACCCTAAACCCTAAGACAAAAACCCCGCCCTGTTTTGTCTTTTGCTTAGGAATCAATTTCTTTCAACTAAAAAGAACACCCAACTCTTTTTTTCTTCTGCACAAAAAGAAAGAGTTGATGATTTTCATCTTTCTCAAATTATTTCAATATGGAAAAAAAACACACACACACAATCCCTTAAACCCTAAAGCCTAAGACAAAACCCTCACTCACCCTTTCATTTGTTTTGCTTAACAAATCAATTTCTTTCAACTGAAAAAGAATACCCAACTCTTTCTTCTGCACAAGAAGAAAGAGTTGATGGTTTTCATCTTTCTCAAATTATTTTAATATGGAAAAAAAACACACTATAATTACCTCTAACTTTGTGCATTAAATGCTGAGTTTCAGCATTTCATACTGAGATTTAATAAAATTTCCTTACTTTGAGGACCTCACTCAAAGAGGGGATTCGGGGGTGAAAACAGGCTCAAAGGCAGGGTGAAGACAGGATGACTTCAAGGAAAACTCTATTGTATTTGAAAAAAGCATGCACAATCCCTTAAAGCCTAAGACAAAACCGCATTCTCTTGTCTTTGGCTTAGCAATCATTTTCTTTCAATGGAAACTACCCAACTCTCTCTTCTTCACAAGAAAGAGTTGATGGTTTCATAGTTTCATCTTTCTCTAAATATTTTTTATATGAAAAAAAATATGCACAATCCCTTAAACCCTAAGATAAAACCGCACCCTTTTCTAACATGATGACCACCATATTCCTTAATTTATTGCCAATAATGAAAAATGAATATATGTTCTTGTGCCTTGGCAAAAGATGATCACCAATTCATTAACATTGGTAGATTTCAAATTTTTGTTTAAAAATCTTTATAACATGATGACCATATTCCTTAATTTAATGCCAATATATAGTTTCTTTTCATTAGCTTTGGAAATCAATTCTTAAACAAACATTTACCACTATCAAAAGTGTTACCAAAAATTTCTAAGAATTCAAAAATTGGGAAAGTGGCATTCCATGAAAAGCCCTTGAAATATAATGCATTATTAATGAGTAATTAGCTAATGAAAATTTTGTTCATTATTTTGTGTATTTTAATGTAAAGCAATGGTAGAGGCAAGTTAATTACTCCAAACATGAAAGGTCCAAATTTGGAAATTAATTGTTCATGTCAACAACCATTTGTCACTCGTTATGAGGAATCTCCAACGAACATAAGTCCATGCATCCCAAAATGTCGTATTGAGTTTTGTATTTCACAATGATATAAAAAAGTTCATCTAACAAACAAGTTCCTTAGTGTCTTTTGATGTGACTTTTGTTTTAAAGAGATGATATGTAATTGATGCTAAAACCATTGATTTGGAAACTAGTTCATGGTCCCTACAAACAAATGTCACAACTAAATGTAAAAATGTTGATTTTAAACAAATATCAACTTAATATAATATGCATGCTTTTTTAATTTAAATGTTGTTCAACATTTAAATTCAATATGTCAACATGTTAAAACCCTACCCACAAAGTGCATGTTCAAATCCACATTCAGGATGAAAAAAGTAGATTTATTTCTTGCCATCAAAAAATTTACATTTTTTTTTGGTAAACTATTAACAACAACAAAACTAGGACATGTCATTTGCATTGGAAACTACATTTGCTTCTTCTAAACACATTTCCTTCCAATTACACCAAAGAATCAAAAATTGCATTTTGCCAAAATAAGTGAAAATTTTAACCCCAAAAACTGAATTTGCATGTTTAATCTTCCAAAATATTTGTGATTTGTTAAGAGTTTTAAAATTCATTCCCCTCCAAAGAAACATATCCGCAAAAACAATAGTTTTTCAATTGTTACATCTTTTTCATTCATTACAATTGAATGTTTTGTATAAATTGCAAAATCAAAACGCATGTTTATAGCTTGGAAATAAATCTAAAAGGAGAAAAGCCAATGTTTAGGATGAAGGATTTCTTTTGGTTTAACAATCCAAAATTGATAAAAAGTGTTGTCTTCTCATCCAACGGTCCAATCGAAACAAAATGTTAAGTGATGGACAATTATCATGTTTATATGACACATGCCTTAATATTTCACAATCTAAAATTTATGGTTTCCTTGAGTTTCATGTGATCATTAAAAGAATTAACATCAAGTCAAAATACTTTGCTCATAGTTTTATTTGTCTTCTCATGCATGAAATTATGTAAATTTTGCATGTGTTTTTTGATGAATTAAATTCTCAATCCAATTGATAAGTGATGCATGCATCACAAATTTGCTACGTAGATTAAAAAGACATGATCTTAAAATAATCGAGGAAGCTATTTTCATTTGCCTTTTGGTAATAAAAACAAATTTGTCATTGTAATCATTCTTCTTATTAATCTTGCTTGAACATAACTATTGTTATGTGTGTTAAATAATTAAATAATTTTAAATATTCCCAACTAGTGGAAAGGATTTTTTATTTTCCTTCATATTTTTTTTTAATGGAAATTACAACACATTTCATCACAACACAAAATGTGTTCAACAAAATGTGAAAGATGCTTTAATTATGTTATAAGTTTACAGTAAACTTTATGGCTAGAGTTTTAAACACCAATAACAACAACTTTTTGATAAAAAAAATTCTAAATTATAATCATCAATTCATCAAAATCAATTTAATATTTTCAAAGGTGAAAACTCCTTTAATAAAAAATTAGAATGGTTGAATAGGAAAATTAAATCCATATTTCAAAAGATTCATATGTTTTTACAAAAGTGTGTTTTACACAACCACTTACAAAATTATTGAAAAAGGAATATTCATTGAACTTACGTAAACACATTATTTATTTTTCAATTTGATTTCCAAAATCATATTTCACATAAATTTCATGAAAAAAAATATTAAATTTCAAATTTGAAAATTTGAAAGGATGTTGAAAAAAAACTTAAATAAATATTTCATAGGATTTGCACACACATGTCCAAAAACGTTCTCTTTTACACAACCACTTTTAAAGATACAAAATTATTGAACTTATAAAATATTTAAAATAATTATTTACATAAATACTTAATTTAATTTGATTTTTCATTTCCAAAAATATTTTTTACACAACCATTTTACGAATGTTTCTTATTTTATTATTGACAAAATAATAATTGAAATTTGGAATTTTGACATGTATCAGAAAGTGGGTGTTTCAGTGAGTGTCGTGTGTTTTGAACCATAAAACATTTGGGATTATTATCGGGAATGTTATGGTAGGCAATTAATACCATATATAATGTATATGTATAAAATATATATAACCTTTAAAAGTCATAGAAGATGTGGTAATACCCACTTTTCAATTTTATGTGTTTAAATAGGATGGGGAGTTTCCAATTTCAATCTTGAAGCATGGTAAAATGAATGTAACAAGTAATTTGCTAAAATTTTAGTCTGAGAATTTTGGCATAAATGTAAAAAACTTACTACATGGGCAAAATTATGAAAAATCAATGTACTTGAAAATTATCAAACCTAAAAATTCATTGACCATTCATATTTGAATGAATAAATTTGGATTGGCATGACTTGTTGTTAGAGATTCAAGAATCAAAAGTCCTATTCCATGTGAGCAACCTCTTCAAATATCAATTCATTCAATAAATAATGTTGTTTAACATGTTGGTTTTCAAGTGTTTTGCATTATAACTTTTTATTTGGAATGTGTTTCACACACATTGGTGTAACATATAATAGGAGGGAGTAGTTAATGATTTGAGAAAAATCATTAATTTTTCATATATCATTGATCATCTACCCAAAGATATCATTTTTAGGATTGTGAAAGCAAGGTAATATGCATTTCTACTGACTAAAAATGCAAATTGAAGATTAAAAAAACGCTACTCAATTCCAATAAAATTAGAAACAACAAATCCTTCATGAATCACCAAGTTATCATTATAATATTGATTGCCTATGACCTATAAACATTATTGATAATGTGGATTCAAATCAACCAATAAGCTCCAACAAATATGTAATATGTTAATTTTCAAGAAAGTTGATCACTAGTAGTATTTCACCTTTTCCCTTAAAGGGCAAACAAACTAATGAACCTAAATTTTGATATTAAGTTACAACATAATTGATTGACATTTGCCCTGTACTCAAATAATCAAATACACTTTGTAACCATCACATTGTAAAACAAACAATGTACCATCAATTGTTTGATAAATACACCTATTGATTTTGCCATCATTTGAAAATTAGGATAATGCATCAGTTACATGGTGGGATCAACTTGGTTTATAAACAACTTGAAATTGAATTCCAAGAATAATTTATAACCATTTGGTTATTTGTCCTTAAGTCTTTAGTTTATTGACTAGATAGATTAAAACCATGTGATCAATAACAAGTGCAAATCTATTGCTTAACAAATAATGACAAAATTTATGCATTGCATAAACCATAGTTAAAGTTTCACACATTGAACAAGTGTAATTTCTTTTAGCATGATTTAATAATCAAGATGCATGTACATTCAACTAGTCAAACTTTCTGATTTAGTTTTGAATTAATATAACTGTTATCACAAAATACGAAACATTAATAGGAACATGAAACTCTAATTTTCAATTAAGACTAATGAGGATCAATGTTTCTACATATTGATTCTTGATATATTCCATGTTGATTGATATTAATTAATCCATACAAAAGGTTTCAATTTTCATATAAACCTGGGTAGGTTCCATGGTGAAAGCAAAATTTCAAATAAAACATTAGTACAATTGTGCCATCCAACTAAAACCATGAATATGTGTTAAAGTAATTGGTATCAACATATTGTAAATGACCTAAATATTTTTGGAATCATGAAATTTGCCTTATTGTGACATAATAAATCCAAACATTAGTATAGATAATACCAAAAAGTCATATTTTTCCAATTTTAAATTAATATCAAATCCCCAACATTTGAAGAAATGAAGTTTCAATTTCTCCATGGAAATATCAATAGTGTTAAAATTAATAAAAATCATCAAGGAAAATTTTCATAAACATGTTAATAAATTCTTGAAAAGTTTTGTTGAAATTGCATTGATATATTTGTGGTATGTTTTTTACATCAAAAGACATGACAACATATACAAATACTCCCCAGTTAGTAATGAATGTTATTTTGTGTTGATCTATCATGTAATAAAAATTTGCTGATATTCGAAAAAAATTAAATTTCATGTTTTACAACAATGATGAACTTCATCTATAAAGGGTAAAAGATAAGGATCATTTTTTATTATAACATTAAGATTTTGGAAATATTCACAATCCATAAATGTTTGTTTTTTGTGGTATCACAACAATTGATGATAACCATGTGGCCTTGTTTATAAGTTGAATGAATCTTGCCACTAATAGTTTATCAATGTCATGTTTAATGATAACAACATAATTCAAATTTAACTTGTACCAAGCTTGATGAATTAGCAAAATTGATGTGTGAAATTTAATCCAATGTTGAGCAATTTTCGATGGGATGCCCTTGAGATCCTTGTTGTCAAGGTGAACACATATTTAATCTCATGTAAAAATGTTGATAATGATTTGCTCCAAAGTAACATTGGTCTTGACGTATTACATGGATTTTTCGATGTTTTCAAATCCTATATTGAATGACATTATGTTTAATGTGATAGTGCCAAAATAAAGGAACATTGTTATCAATGTCAATTATAAAATGTTTGAATATGTTATATAATGCATGATTTTTTATGAAATGTGCTCTAATGACATGGAATAGATTGGAATGTTAAAATATATATGAATTTTTTTGTGCTATGGCATCTTGATGTGCATTTCACTATTACAAAAATATAGTTTTTATGTTAATAAGATCATGATTAAACTAACTATAGAGTTAAGGATATTACTATGAAATGATTGGTTATGTTCATTTCAAATGATATCAAAATTAGGTATGTTCATTATATTAACAAAAGTTATATGTCTAATTAAATCAAACATAATGTTACACATTTAATAAATGTTGTTTTACATGGATTTGTTGGACTTGATTAATGTGACTCAATTGTTTTTGTGCCATGGCCCATGTGATTGTAATGTTATTTTATGTGCATTGTTATTATTTTAATTATCTAATTATTATTTTGAATTTTGGTACTCAAGAAAAAGATATTAAAAAATAATTCTCATGTTTTCAAGTACAATAGTACAATAGTAATTAATAAAATAAAAATAGAAATAAATGAAATTACCAAAAAAAAAGAATTATGACATGAAAATTAGATCATTAAATTGGAATTTTGGACATTTAGTACAAAAAAAGAACATAATATGTGAAATTTGAACTATTCATATAACATAAATCTTGCCTAATTGATGTTCAATATTTAACATAAGTCATGTAAGTCCAAATAAAATTAGAAACCACCACCAAGGCGTAAAATTTATAATTTACATAAGATGATGATTGCTCATATTTTTAGATTCTTATACATTTAGAAATGCAATTTCAAATTCCTATGAAATTGTAGAATCCATTTATAATATTCATATATTTCACATGTGAAATTAATTTCATTATGATATTACATTGAATTACATAAATTAATTGATGTCAGAACCAGTAGAAGGATAATTGTCGTTTGCAACCAATTTTTACAATTAAAAAATGTTGTTTGTGACTAAAAAATGTCATTTACATTTACTTTTCAATTGTGAATGACTTTTTTAATGTGCAAAAATTGCTTGTAATTGACATTTTTTCTTCTAGTATACTTAATTACATGCTTATCCCATTGAAAATTTAAAACATTACATTAAGAACTTTGGAATATGTTTTTGAAAAAATGTAACATTTTTTTACATTTAAAATAGAAAATCACTAAAAAAAAACTAGAATTATGAAATTAAAGACATTTGAATTTGAATTATATAATTTCAAAAATAAAGTTAATTTTATTTTTACTTTTAAAGATAAAACATTATACTTGAATTTATGACCCAAATAAAAATATTAAATTATTTTACATTTTTGACATTGAAATTAAAACTAAAATTATAAATATATTGGATGGAATTTTAAAATATATATTTGATTTTATAACCCAAATCAAAATTTAAAACACCACATTTGAAATTTTTGAAATAGGTATTTAAAATTAATGTTAATACCATTTTACATTTTGAAATTAGAATGCATCAAACACTTTAATTGTAAAATATGTGTTGTTGCTTACATAGATGCAATTTTTTACAAATGTTTTTGGCTAGTAGTTATATGTTTTATGATCAAATTTCTTATCATCATTTGAGGTGGTGGTTAGATGGTATTAAAGACTTTAGATTATGATTAAAAAGGTGAAGGTTCAAATATCAGTTTGGATATAATATAATCATTATTTGCATGATTCAAATCAACAATGATGATATGACAAAAAATAATAATAGTGATAAACACACACATGAATCATAGTTTTGAACAATCCATTTGTGGGTTTAGCAATATGTTGATAATTAGCCTAAAATAAATAAACAATCTTTTCATTGAAATGAAAGATTAATGTGATCACATTTTGGACTTGTTCACAATATGATCAAAATAAAATGAAAATAACAATAGTTCCAAGTCATGGGTCCAATGCATTGTGATAACCTTTTTGATAATAATTGTTATTGTTATTATTATAATATTAATTTTTAAAAAAAAATCTTTGCACATTGATTAATAGTGCATACATCTCAACTAACATGGATTTAATCATTTTGTGGCTTAAATGATTGGTCCATTTTAACTAAAACCATTTTTGTCCAATGTTCATTGTGTTTGAACTCATGATAACCTGATTTTGGACATGTGTTGATTTACTTTTAAGATTGATCAATGTAATTTCAAACTTGATCAATCTAGTTATGAACTTGATTAATTTGCTTGTGTACTATGTTAATGTGTTGTTAAATTTGTTGAAATACAAATGAGGCCATGATAACACATCTTCCTCAAAGTCTTGCCTTGTGATGGGAAACATTTGATTTCCAAATACACATGAACACCATGTGACCAAAAATGGGGTTAGATACAAGTCATGAATTTGCTAACAAATAGTATGCAATGAGATTATCATAGAACAATTCTCATGGATTCACATCATCTAGCTTTGATTCAAACCACAACATAGATACTTGGTATTTCAATTTCATATAGGTTTGATCAATATACGACAACAACGTTTTTGTAGCTTAGTGCAACTTAGTGCTTTTTGCTTTGAACACTAAATTTTATATCATGCACATAGTGGGATTAGATACAAAAGGACCTCACATTTTAACATCATGGGAAATCCAAATATCGGCATTCATAGTCCCACCCACAAAATCACATAAAGACAATAAACTCCCAAGCCTTCAATCCATCAAGCTCCTACTAGTAAACACATATATCTTCCATGACATGTGACCCACTTCTTGCATGAATTGTGCTCCCCAATACCCAACTAGCCTACCTCAAATTTAACTTGCACATCTCTTACATAACACCAATGACATGTATTGTCAATAAATATAGACCTAATTCATCGGACTCACTCATTTAGTGAACACAAGTGACATATTGCACACAATTCTCATCATGTAAATACTTCCCATCACTTCACAAAATTCGATAACATGAATTGTATTCCAATTCCACTAATTCCACACGTACACAAAACAATGATAGTAATAATAATAATAATCACTCAAGTTTTTTCATCTCGTGGGTCCTTGATCAATCCATGTTCACATTTACATAAACATGGGGGAAACAAGGTGGACACCCAAACCCTAAACCCTAATTTCTAATCCTCCACAAATGAATTGTCACTCATTTTGAAATTGTCACTACACACCATGTCATGTTATTTCATATTTATTCTCAATTTCCAAAGAGAGCTCAAAATGGGAATTTTTTTTTTTTGGGTTGTGTACACATATAGGTGACATGGTTCTTAAGATTTTATTTATAGCAAATTTGTCATGAAAAAATTAGCCATGAATGCTCAATACAATGAAATATTTTTCACTTGGAAAAAAAACCGAATCTTAACTCATTAATAAAAAGAAGCCTTGGCTTTGGCTAAAGGACTTCAGCAAATTGGTGATTTGCTTCCATTTGCAAGTTCTTGTTATTTTTCATGCACATGCTCATGCATGCTCAAAATCAATTGATCTGATCTGGTTTTTTCCAAATCAAGAATAAATGTTGTTTACAGCCGATCAAGTGGCATTGTGTTCAAATCAGAAGTAGTTTTGCGAACCTCATTGGTGAGACCTGAGAGCCACTCGGAGTTCAAATTTGGTGTGCGCCACTGAGTGCGCGATGATGCAAGCATAGGCATGGCAAACACCGATGACGCCTGGACACGGTCTTGGCCTAAACCCACTGACATCCTGCAAGTTGACTGCAAAAAAAAATTTCCAACCAAAACATAACTGCGTATATAAATTAAGAACTAATTAAAAATTGAAACAAAAAAAATTAAAATAAAATTTACACCCTTCTTTCTTTCTAGACCTCCAAGAATTATATAATAATCTCATTAAAAATTGAATTAAAAAAAAAAAAAAAAAAAAAAAAAAAAAAAAAAAAAAAAAAAAAAAAAAAAAAAAAAAAAAAAAAAAAAAAAAAAAAAAAAAAAAAAAAAAAAAAAAACACTTGATGATTCCATTCTGCGTGAGAAGATAAAAATTGTACCTTGGCACGTCCCATGACCAAGGCTACATCAGAGAGAATACTCTGCACGAATGATCGCCGGTGTGAAGCCTCCCTACGCTCTGTTGGCAGCATTACTCTGCAACCCAGAAGAAACAAACATCTCCCACAGAATTAAGTCTCTCTACTACTCCCCTCTTTGTCCTCCTTGGTCGATGATCAACTTCCGTGTTTGAGAGTTTTCTGTGACCAAGAATCAGCAACTAGCAAAGTAAAACTTGCTTAAAATCTCGCATTTTTTATAGTGTCGCACCAGATATCACCACGTTTTCTATCTCCTAAAATGTTGCATTTAGATTTCTGGTCAGAAGTTAGCTTTCAAAGTCTCTCTTTGAAATTGCAGTTTATAGTTTTTTGGTCAGAGGTTTGCTTTCAAAGGTTGCCTCTTTGAAACACAGCTAATACACACACCATTGGTCAACTTATCTTTAATAAGAAATGAGCAAAAGTGGAAAAACCACAATGAACAGTGTTGTTTCTAAAAGTTAATATGCTGATTAGTGCAGGTGAGCCATAGATAAAAAAAAAAGGGTAGAAACCAAGCACATACCCATCAGTCATAAGAGGCACAGACTCGGTCTCATCATCATCTTCATTTTTGGTCCCAGCACCTGAACAGAAGAAGCATACCCAATGAAGAGAAAATTTAGTACCTGGAACAGAACAGACCCATAAGCCAAGAAGGTACCAACCCAGGATGACCACCAAGAGACAATAGCTGTTTATGGAATTGATGGGGATTGATTGTAATAACCACCTCTAGAGCCTTGGGGAGCAAGAAGTGACATGCCGAGAAAGAGTAAGAAAATGCCAATGGCAAACATATACGATCGAAGCCTGTCAAATACCTGGCAGCTTCACAGAACAAACACTTTGTTAAAGAAAGCAGAAGAGATGAACAGAAGGAAAATCACTCACACTACAATGAACAACAACACTGAGAAACAAAAGAAAAAAAAATCAAACTCATGTGGGTTGAAAGCTCAAAGGGTGCTGCACTAATAGTAGTAGGGGCTGTGCAGACCCTGTATTCCTCAAAGTAGATGAAACCGGTGAAAATTGAAAAGAAAGTCCATGCGATCTGGAGCATTGGTACAATGAGAATGGCATCAAACATGGCCAACCCATCGTTCAACCTTGCCATCTGCATCACCACCCAATGCAAGTTTTGTCATAGTGTAATGAGATTGATGAATTAGAGGTTACTTTGAGGCTTTAAGATTCTAGCCCTTTCCTGTTGTCTGCAGATGGCGCTGTTAACTGATCATGCACTCCAACCTCTTGGTTGTGAAAAAAATATCGAGATTCCATGACCCTCAGTGGATTGCTTCAGTTTGCTTTCTTAAAACATGATTTGATTGTTGACAGAGAAATGTTGGTACTCTGTGACCGTAACTAAGTCATAAATGCAAACAAAAGGGTATGAATCAGATAGTATAATAAATTTAAGCACAGAAATAAAACTGTTTCACAATAAAGCCAGCACATACCCAAAATGATGCTGTCCCAACAAAGAGTAACAGCACAAGATATGTAAACCACTCATCCAATTGGTTGTCCCCTTCCATTGACAACCGTAGCAAAATTGACCTGGTCCCATGCATGTTTTTCAATTCCAGTACTCAAAGCCAGTACTAAAGTTTCGGTTGGCAGGCCAGCTGAAATCTCCATAGCACAATCAAGCAAGAGATTTGACGTGCAGTGTTGAAACATAAATGCTTACAAAACACCCTGTCCAAAAGTTCTACTGATTTTCAGCAATGATTCGGCAAGTGTGACATACAGTGATTTGGCAAACAAGACTGAATGTGATCCAATTGCACCGGAAACAACAGAATACGCATATGGCAACAACATCCACCAGTGTGGACCAACCCCATCTTCCCCGTATGCAGAGATCAAGATTCTCCCACGCCTGCCAATCCCAGTTTACCCCAAGAAAAATGAGCACCTATAAAGATGCCCTACATACAGACAGACATACATTATGCACAACTTTAGTATACCAAAATGTTTTAACAACACAAACAGTTCAATTTTTTCATCTTTAATCTGACACCCGGAAAACTGGGTACCTGAGCATATTACACCATACTGTGTATTGCCATGAGGTTTACTGAAACAAAGGGACTGTTTTCCAGTCAACTTTCAATAACCACAGAAATCTTGATCTGTTCAAGAATCCAAGAAACTAACAAAAAACAAAACCCATTTGGTATTATGTGCATTATCAGTTTCTAAGATGAAATTTTCCATTCAGTTTTTATTTCTTAATTGTTTTCCCCCTCATATTCTTCTTTCTGTCAGTTGATGTAAAACATGGTAGGTAAGGGAGAACAGCAAACCTGTAAATCACATGGTGGAGAGCAACCAAAAGAATAAGCACAAAACAATAGACAAGATATGCATGGCCCTTGTAGCTTGCCAAAAGCTCCTCATGAGTATAAACTGCAGCCCAACAAAAACCAAAAAAAAAGGAGGAAAAAAAAAAACCTTCTCTTAATTTGTCTTTTGTCAAAGTTGATTTGCACACACCCAATAAGCAACAAAAAAAGAATTCAGCAATTCTGGGGTGCATCTACTATACGGGCAATTGCCAATTTATTTGTGCGTAAAACATGGAGCAAGGAGGCTTTACTTAAAGATTGATGATTTCCAAAGGCAACAAGGAACACATTTCCAGCCATAATGAATATAGTTGCCAGCACAATTCTGCACACCCAACTCAAGCCAATCCAATCTGTAATGTTAGCAACTGTTATAACTAGCCCATCAATTTATGATTCAGAAAGAGGCTCACACATCACTGGTCCCAAGTCTAAAGGTAGTGAATTACATTGGATAGAAAGAAAAGTTAAGTCCCAACGAAGACAGATTGAGAGCACCATGAAAGAAACTCTTCTATCAAGTTATCCATTTCAGCTCATTGTCGTTCTAAGCATTTTTTGGAGATTGCAATCCTATATTATAATCAAGTTCTGACAGTTTCGGGTGTTCCAACAGGCTACATTACCTCCTAGTCACAACTTCGTTGAGCAAGACATATGCGAAAAATACGTTGGTGACAAATTGGACAGAACCCAATGCTGCAAGAAGTGACTGCAAGAAGAAGGAACACAATGTATAAGAGATTAGGACCAGATCAGAATCCACAGAAATTTTGGGATAAGCAAAACTACTAATTTGTTATAATAATCAACAATGGTGCAGGTTATTACAAAACCCTGAAAAAACCCAATTCCAAGGCACAACTAGATTGAAGCTCTTGAAACAACTTTCTACTGACTACAAGACTGATCTGTTGACTGATCTCATATTACAGTAAGAAAATGTTTTCCAAAAAATTCTAAAGACTTTGATCAAGGCAACACTCAGCTTATTCGATAGCAAAAGGTTTTACAAAATCCACCTGTGCTGCATACCCAAAGGAGATAAAATTGAGGATGTTTCCCAACATGAACACAACCACACCTGCAGAAGTGCACTACCACCACATCATAACCAAAATCCTCACAGTTGGCATACAGAGCAGAAAGAGGCCGAAAATGATGAAAAACCACCACAAAAAGTATATAACTGCCACACTCAAAGAATGAGATACACAAAGTAAGAAAGAAGAATGACACTGTGTCTGTATGTCCTTGGGAAAAAGTGGAGACTACCCAATGACTGAATCAAGGAAAGGGAGTTGAATGTGTTCAATCCCGTAAGCCCAAGATCCCGCTCTTCAGATTATGTAATGACCCAACAAGTGCTGCCATTTACATATATGTGATTGGCAGAGAGAAACTGGGCAAAGAGTAGGAATGTGGACACACCAACACGCCATGCCTGGAAGTGAGTGATAGGTTTCTTGAGCACAGCTTTCTCTCCTGTTTCTGCTGCTTCTGCCAGTGCCAACCGTTCCCTCTGAATACACAGAAGCTACTACTGACATCAGCAAACAATTAGGGATGTCCCAGTAAAACTAACACCTTTTTCTCACCAGAATTTGCCAAAAATTTGAGACAACCACAACTTTCTGGAAAAAAAAACCAAGTCTTAGGTTTCTAAAAACAACAGCAGCAAAATTTAGGTTGGCTAAAGAGCCGAAACATATTTTAGCAAAAAAAGCATTTTTTTTTTCTTACCTGATTGTGACCAAGCTTAAGCAGATTTGTACCAAAATTGATGCTCACACTCCCCAGAACATTAATTGCAGCTCCTGTTATCCATTCTCCCATTGCTATGTTCAAATTGTCTGAACTGGGGTTTTCATTCCAGTATCCACTGGCATGGTGTCAAAATTCTTCCTGTTTCATCAAAGACCAAACAACAACAACAAAAACTCCTCATGATGCTTCTCACACATGAAACACCATATCATATGCAATGGTACACCCAACAAATGAGTGATTCCTTCATTCATTGGAAATAATGCAACTCCTTATACAAACCCACTTCGAATCTTAAAGCATTTATTCATAAATCTTACTGGAAACCATATTCAGTTTTTCTCCATAAATTCACGAGCATTTTACATTTTTGCTGTTGGCATCATCACAAATGTTTCCCCTGTTTTTCTGGTTTTTTTCCAAAGGCTCTGGCAGGGGTCTTAGATTGTCCAATACTCTCTGTTCCTGCAAAATTTAACAGAACTCTAATGAGGATTTGAGAAACCTATCTCTCCAAAATTTCAAAGTGGGGGAGATGGATCCCTGAATTAGAATTCAAGACCAATCATGCAAGGAGGAGAAGATTTGAGCCATGGAAAAGGGGAAATCTGAGCATTTGCCAATTTGGAGCCAGAAGAAGCAAGACCCAAAAAACTGCAAATTTTTTCTGTGGGTTTTTGGATCCAAATTGGGATTAAAAAAAGCCCCATGTTGCACTTGAGATCATCATGATCATGAATCATCATCTTATGAAACCACACAAACTGCAATTGCCCTGAAACCTGCAAATCTGCCACCACCATCAAAGTGGAAACTTGTGCAATGGAGGGTAAAAGAAAAAAGAAACGCAGAGACATGAAACAACAGAAATAGCCTTGACTACTACCCGTCTCTACAATAACCACAGTTGACAAAAATCCTCAAACCATCTCAAAACCTAAATTTCTCATTGGAAAACAAACTGGCATTCTTTTCACAGCCAAAACAAGTTCAAACACACACATGGTACCCACCATCAGTATCACACCATCTTGAATGCAAAAAAACTTCAAACATGTTGTTTTTGGTAAGAAAACAGCAATTGGGTTTCTCTCCAGAAGCCAGCAATTTGAATTTTCCCCTCCTTTCTTCCA